>Ga0105239_10000480_pt1 | contig 58268 bp, 53 predicted proteins | sample KBSC44metaG_FD_92761 | JGI IMG/M metagenome (GOLD analysis project Ga0105239, IMG submission 92761) | Corn rhizosphere microbial communities from Kellogg Biological Station, Michigan, USA - KBS C4-4 metaG | ecosystem: Host-associated > Plants > Roots > Rhizosphere > Soil | place: Michigan, USA...
AGGTCCTCCGCCCTCCGGGCCGGCTTCGCCGTTCGCATGCGCTGCGCGCAAGCGTGGGCCAGCAAAGAAAAAGTGACTCGCTCGCCGGCAGGCGAGTGAAACGCCCGCTGCGTAAGCGGCCAGATCGCCCGAACACCCAGGCAAGAACCAAACACTGATGCCACTGGGTGACCAGCTTCGCTGTTGTAAAGCGCCTCCGGCCTACGCCGGAATGACGAAGTAGGGGGAGCCTATGGAAAGCTACAACGCCAAAAGCAAAGAGGCGGCCAAAGCCGCCCCCAACATCACCACTCAGCAACACTCCCATCCCGATGCCGCCACAACGGATTACGCCAATCCGGCGCATCCTTGCTGCGTTCGATCACCAGGGCTTCGTCCACCTCGACACCCAACCCCGGCTTGTCGAAGGGCTTGGCAAATCCGTTTTCAAGCGCGAAGGCGTCCTTGTTGAGGACATAATCGAGCAGCTCGCCACCCTTGTTGTAGTGAATGCCCATGCTCTGTTCCTGCAGCACCGCATTCCACGAAATGAAGTCGACATGCAGGCAGGCGGCCAGGGCGATCGGGCCCAGTGGGCAATGCGGCGCGAACGCCACATCGTAAGCTTCGGCCATCGCGGCGATCTTCATGCACTCGGTGATACCGCCGGCATGCGACAAGTCCGGTTGCAGAATCGAGATACCGCCGCGCTCCAGTACGCGCTTGAATTCGAAGCGGGAGTACATGCGCTCGCCGGCGGCCAGCGGGATATGCGTGGAGGCGGCCAGGCGCGGGTAGTGCTCGGATTGCTCGGCCAGTACCGGCTCTTCGATGAACAGCGGGCGGAACGGCTCCAGTTCCTTGATCAGCACCTTGGCCATCGGCGCGGCGACGCGGCCATGGAAATCCAGGCCGAAGTCGATCGAGTTGCCGAAGGCTTCGCGGATTTCGGCGACATTGGCGACGGCGGCGTCGATGGCGCGCGCATTGTCGACGATGGCAAGTTCCTCGCAACCGTTGAGCTTGAAGGTGTCAAAGCCCAGCTCAAGGCGCTGACGAATCTGCGCGATGATGTCGGCCGGCCGGTCGCCGCCGACCCAGCAGTAGGTCTTCATGCGATCGCGTACACGGCCGCCGAGCAGGTCATAGACCGGCACGCCGAGGGCTTTGCCCTTGATGTCCCACAGCGCCTGGTCGATACCGGCGATCGCGCTCATGAAGACCGCGCCGCCGCGATAGAAGCCGCCGCGGTACATGGCCTGCCACAGGTCGTTGATACGTCCCGGGTCCTGTCCGATCAGGTATTCGCCCAGTTCGTGCACGGCCGCTTCCACCGTGCGCGCGCGGCCCTCGATGACGGGTTCGCCCCAGCCGACAACGCCCTCGTCGGTCTCGATTTTCAGGAACATCCAGCGCGGAGGAACCCGGTAGGTAGTGAGCTTGGTGATCTTCATGCGTGATGTTGACGATAGGCGTGGATAAAAGCGTCGGCCCGCTCGCGCGTCTGCGCGGGTGTCTGGCCGGGTTTGTACAGGTCGCTGCCCAGCCCGGCACCGGTACAGCCGGCGTCGAGGAAGGTCCCTAGATTATCTGGTGTAACACCACCGACGGCGAGCAAGGGCACATCCTTTGGTAGTACGGCACGGATCGCCTTGACGTAGGCCGGGCCAAACGTGGTGGACGGGAACAGCTTGAGCGACTGGGCGCCGGCACGCAGCGCGGCAAACGCCTCGCTGGGTGTGGCAAAGCCGATAGCAGTATAGAGGCCTCGATCGCGGCTGCGGCGAATCACGGTCTCGTCCGTGTTGGGCGTCACGATCAGCTTGCCGCCAAGGCTGGCGACTTCGTCGACCAGGCCCTCGCTCAACACGGTACCCGCGCCGATCAGGGCTTGCTTGCCGCAGGCGGCCACCACGTCGGCGATGCTGCGTTGCCAATCGGGCGAATTGAGCGGAATCTCGATCGCGTCGAAACCGGCGGCGACAAGTTCCTGCGTGTGCGCCACCGCTTCGTCGGGGCGAATGCCACGCAAGATGGCGACAAGGGGGAGTGCGGTGGGCCAGGTCATGCGGCTTACTCGTGATACAGCTGGGAACGGCCGCCATCGATCAGGATGTCGGTCGCATTGATGAAACGCGCCTCGTCGCTGGCCAGGAACAGCGCGGTATAGGCCACTTCGTCCGGCTCGCCGATGCGCTTGGTCGGCAGGATCTCTGCCTGGCGACGCTTCTCCGCCGCCGGATCGGGAGCTGCGGCGAAGCCTGCCTCGGCAATGGCGGTAAGAATCAGGCCGGGCGAAATGGAGTTGACGCGGATGCGCTGCGCCGCGTACTGGATGCCCAGTGCGCGGGTAAGGCCGATCAGGCCATGCTTGGCCACCGGATAGGGAAAGCAGCCCGGGATGATCTTGTGGCCATGCACGGAGGCGATATTGATGATCGAGCCATGGCCGATCTCGAGCATGTGCGGCAGCACGGCCTGCGCGCAATTCCAGGCACCCTTGAGATCGACCTCGAAGCAGCGTTGCCACTCGTCGTCGGACAGCTTGAGCGGATCGTTGAAGACATTGATGCCCGCATTGTTGACCAGCACGTCCGGGGAGCCGAAGCGTTCGACCGTGGCATCGACCATGCGACTGATGGAGGCGATATCGGTAACGTCGGCCTGGAACAGCATGGCGTTCTCTTCGCCGATCTCCGCCAGTGTCTTGCGCGCCTGCGCGTTGTCTTCGAGCACGTTGATCACCACGCGTGCGCCGTGTTCGGCAAACAGGCGTGCCGTCGCCGCGCCGATGCCCTGAGCGGCGCCGGTCACGATGGCGACCTTGCCGGCCAGCCGGGGCAGTGGAGTGGTACGGGGATCGGGGCGGGCGGTGGTCATCGGGATATCCATCAATAAGCGAGGCCGTAGCGGCTTTCCGGCAGCCCGCGTCCACGCGGAGCGGCTACCGTAAAGACTGCGCCGTGCAAAGGTTGTTTAGCGATGTCGTCGGCATTCAGATCGACATAGGCAGTCGTAACCGCGAGGCGATCGCGTTGCGTGCCCATGAAGCTGACGCAGCTGGGCTGGCTCACCGGCATCTCGATCACGCAATCGATCCGGCCATCCGGGGCGTAGCGGACTACCCGCGAAGCGCCCCATTCGGCGTTCCACAGGAAGCCGTCGCTATCGACGGTCGATCCGTCGGGTGTACCGAACGGCTCGGGCACTTCGGCGAATACATGGATACGGTCGACCTCGCCGGTCGCGCCGTCGTAATCGCAGGCCATGATCCGCCGGGTCGGCGTGTCGCAAAAATACAGCGTGTCGCCGTCCGGGCTGAAGCAGATGCTGTTGGTGATCGTGGCCTTGGGCAGGGCGAGCTGCACGAGCTGACCGCTCGCGCTATAGCGATAGAACGAGGCGATGGGTTCCTTGCCGCGTTCGTTGATCGTGCCGAAGACGAAGTTGCCGTGGCGGTCGCAGCGTCCGTCGTTGGAGCGCGTGCCCGCGAGTTCGGGTTCGATCGGCGCCAGCGGCACGATCGCGCTGTTGCGCAGATCGAAACGCACGAGCTGTTTTTCGAGCGCCATCAGCAATACGTCGGGATCCTGCGTCAAGGCGAAACATCCCAGGCGCGAAGGCAGATCCCAATGGCGTACATCGCCGTTCACAGGGTCGTACTGCCACAGTTTCGAGGCCAGGATATCGGTCCAGCGCAGCACGCCAAGCCGGTCGTCCCACACCACGCCTTCACCCAGGGCATGCCGCGACTTGCCAATAGGTTCGATCGTACTCATCATCAATGCGTCGCCCGGCGGTTCTTCAACTGGTCGACCAGTACCGCGGCAAGCAGGATCGCGCCACGCACGACGTACTGGTAGAACGTATCGATATTCATCAGGTTCATCGCGTTCTGCACCGTGCCCATGATCAGCACGCCGACCAGCACGCCGCTGATGGTGTCGCGGCCGCCGGCCAGCGACACACCGCCCAGCACGCAAGCGGAAATCACGTCGAGCTCGAAACCTTCGCCCGCATTGGGCTGGCCGCTGGTGATGCGCGAGGCGAGAATCACGCCGGCGAATGCCGCGACCACGCCCTGAATCAGGAAGATCACGATACGCGTGCGATCCACCGCCACGCCGGCCAGGCGTACCGCTTCCGGATTACCGCCGATGGCCAGCGTATTGCGGCCGTAAGCGGTCTTGTTGAGCATCACGCCGAAGACGACGAAACAGGCGACGGTGATCCATACCGGAATCGGCAGGCCGAACAGCATGTTGGTGCCGATAACGTAGAACGCCTCGTTGGATACGCCCACCGCCTGACCCTTGGAGACCAGAAAGGCGAGGCCGCGCACGATTTCCATCATCGCCAGCGTGGTGATCAGGGCGTTGATCTTCAGCTTGGCGATGATCGCGCCGTTGATAAAGCCGATCACCGCGCCGGCGACCAGGCTGGCGGCCATGCCCAGCATGACGCTGCCGGTGGCGTTGGCCACCATCGCACAGGTAACGCCGGCAAAGGCGACGGTCGAACCGACGGAGAGGTCGAAATCGCGCGAGGCCAGGCAGAACATCATCGTGCAGGCGACCATGCCGATCTGCGAGACCGACAAGGCCACGCTGACGATATTGTCCCAGGAGAAGAAGTACGGCACGGTGCCGCTCAGCACCGCGAACAGCACGATGAAGATAAGCGCCAGGCTGTAGTCGTCGATCGCGCTGCGCAGCCACGAATGCTGCGGCGTGTTCGGGGTGGGTGAGGAAAGCGTCGGTGAAGTCTGGGACATGTCTCTCAATTCCTGCGCTGGTTCGCCTTCGGAGCGCCTTCGGGCAGCGCACAGGCAAGTACGTTTTCTTCGTTGGCCTGATCGCGGGCGAACTGCCCGGCGATACGGCCGTTGCACATCACGACGATGCGGTCGGACACGCCCAGCACCTCCGGCAGTTCGCTCGACACCATGACGATCGCGACACCGCGTTCGGCCAGGGCATACAGCACGTTGTAGATCTCGTTCTTCGCGCCAACATCGATGCCGCGGGTGGGCTCGTCGACGATCAGGACGCGAAGGTCGCCCTCGGCGAGCCAGCGCGCGAGAATCGCCTTCTGCTGGTTGCCGCCCGACAGCAGACGGATTTCCTGGCGGCGGTTGGGCGTGCGGATCGAAAGGCGCTTGATGAAGTCGTCGGCGGTCTTCGCCTCGATGGCGTCGTCGACGAACAGGCCGGCGCGCAGATGATTGCGCCGTGCGCTGATGTTGATGTTTTCCGATACCGAGCGCACGCCGACGATGCCGTCTTCCTTGCGGTCTTCCGGGCAGAACATCAGACCGGCGCGAATCGCCGCGCGCACGTCCGTGGCGGGCAGCGCCTTGCCGTCGATCTGCACACTGCCGCCCAGGCGCTTGTCCGCACCATAGACGACGCGCATGGTCTCGCTACGCCCCGCACCGACCAGGCCAAAGAAACCGACGATCTCGCCCGAGCGCACCTCGAAGTCCACTGGTTCGTGCACTTTATGGCCGGTAATGCCGCGCACCGACATGCGCACATCGCCCAGCTCGCGCGGCCGATAACCGAAGATATCGTCCAGTTGGCGCCCGACCATGCGCTGCACCAGCGTCTCGCGCGTTACACCTTCGAGCGTGTCGAAGTCGGCGATCTTGCGGCCGTCGCGAAAGACCGTGGCGGCATCGCACAGTTCGAAGATTTCATCGAGGCGATGGGAGATGTAGATCATCGCCTTGCCCTGCGCGCGCAGGTCGCGCACCAGCCGGAACAGCACTTCGGTTTCGCGATGCGAGAGCGAGCTGGTCGGCTCGTCCAGCGCGAGAATCCTGGCGTCGCGCAGAATCGCCTTGCAGATCTCCACCATCTGCCGCTGGCCGATGGAGATATTGCGCATCTTGGCGCGCGGATCGAGATCCACGCCCAGGGCATCGAGCTTTTCACGCGTCCACGCCAGTGCTTGCCGCCGTTGCACGAAGCCCATCCGGGTGGGCAGGCGGCCGAGCAGCAGGTTCTCCATCACCGAGAGCTCGGGGACGTACTGCAGTTCCTGGTGAATGATCGCGACACCGGCGGCAATCGCCTCGGCGCTGGAGCGAAACTGCCGCGGCTGGCCGCCGATGATCAGGCGACCTTCGTCCGGCGCGTACTCGCCGCCGAGAATCTTCATCGTGGTCGATTTGCCGGCACCGTTCTCGCCGAGCAGGCCGTGCACGCTGCCGGCGTGCACGCCGAAGCTCACATCGGCCAGCGCCCGTACGCCGGGAAACGATTTACCGATCGACTCGAATTGCAGATAGGGCGTGGCGTCGGCCGTCGACATCTTACAGACCCATGGCCTTGCGCACTTCGGCGGCGTTGGTGCGGGTAATCAGGCGGCCATCGGTGAGGGTGATCATCGGCGGCGCCTTGTCGCTCTTGATCCAGTCGTACATCTGTATCGACGTGTCGTAGCCATGGCGCTTGGGACTGATCAGGATGGAGCCGTAGAAACCGGTCGCCTGGCTCTTGGCAAATTCGTTCGTTGCCGAGTTGCTGCCGCCGATACCGACGCCGATCATGTTGGCGGCGTTGATGCCGCGGCCCTCGGCGGCGCGCACGGCACCGAGCACGGCCTCGTCGTTCATGCCGAACGCGACCCAGTGCTTGAACTGCGGGTGTTGCGTGATGGCGATGCTCGACGCGTTGAAGGCGTTTTCGGTATCGGATTTGGCTTGCGGTGCGTTGAAGATATTCGCCTTCGGAAAGCCGCTGGCGAGCAGCGCCTCCACCGCGCCATCATCGCGGTCGCGCGCGGTCGGTAGCTGATCGAACGACACGCGCAGTGCGCCCACTTCGGCCGGGTTCCAACCGCGCGCCTTGATCTGCTCGGCAATCGCCTGGCCGACCTGCTTGCCGATATTGACCGCGGAGATGCCGGTATAGGGCACGCCTTCGATCGGCTTGCCGCTGCCATCGACCAGACGGTCGTCCACGGTGATCAGTTTCAGGCGGTTGATGCGCGCCTTGGCGACGATGGAAGGCCCAAGCTTCACATCGGGCGCGCAGATGATGAAGCCCTGCGCATGCTGCACCTTGAGGTTGTCGATCGCATTGAGGACCTTGTCGCCGTTCTCGGCGCCGATCTTCACCAGCTCGAAACCTTTCTCTTTCGCGGCCTGTTCGGCGAAGCGCCACTCGTCGCGGAACCAGGGTTCCTCGGGTTGCTTGACGACGAAGCCGATCTTGATCGGATCGTCTGCAAAGGCGGGGGCGCTGGCCAGGGCCAGTGCAACGGCGATGCCGCGAAAGACGTGGGTGAGTTTGCGATTCATCATTCCCTCCTCAAAACTTTTGACGAGCCAACTGCGATAGTGCGGTGCCTGACCGGGTGGATCGATCAGGCGCGTTTGCGTTCATTGCTGCCGAACAGGCCACGCTCGCGCGCCACCGCGATGGCGCCGCGGCCGGCGAGATTCGCCTGCTGCTGGTCGTCCAGTACGGTGACTTCGCCGGAAAAGAAATCGTCGCCCTGCACCAGCAGCGCGATGGCTTCGCGCAGGATCGACTTGCCGCTGATCACGAAGCGCACGCCTGGCATGACCTCGATCGCGCTGGAGTTCTTCAGCGTGAGCAGGTCCGAGCCGAGCACGGCGCCGAGCAGGAAGTTGGCGCGCGCGTTCGCGTCGTAGACGGTGAACTGATCGAGGATGCGCACGCTGAAACAGGCGCGGCCCAGGCCGATCTGCTTGGCCGAGCGTGCGCCGGCCAGCAGCATCTCCGCATCGATGCGCTTGGCGAAGCCGCCGTCGAGCGAGCTGGCCAGGATGGTTTCGTGCGAGATCACGTGCAGCAGCTCGCCGGCCAGGGTGGTGACGCAGCCGGTGATCTGCTGCTTGTCGTCGAGGCTGACAAACTTCGAGTGCGAGCCCGGCAGGACGATCACCGCCGGTTCCTTCAGCTGCAGGCATTCGATCAGCGCGAAGGTTTCGGTTTCCTCGCCGCGCATCATGTCCATCGCCTCGCTGTTATGCAGGCCGATATGGTCGACGGCGTTGCGCACGCCCGGCACGAACCAGATCGGTCGCGCCCAGACGTTTTCGATGCGGGCTTCGCGCATGGCGCCGGCCAAGGCGTGGATCGCCACCGGCGCCGCGACATGGGGGATTTCGCACAAGCCCATGTTCGAGGTGATCATGCCCGACGCCAGCACGTGGTCGACATCGTCCGCGCTCAACTCGGCGGCGCCGAGGGCTTCGTCCAGCGTTTCACGCACCGCCGCTTCGAGGCGCGTGCGGTTGCCGGTAATGGCCGTATCGCGGACACCTACCTGTCGGGCGGCCTGCGCAATGGCGACGCCATCGCGCCAGAGACAGACGCGGGTATTGGTCGTGCCGGTGTCGATCGTAAGAATGTTCATGCGCGATCTGGCGGTTAACTGACTTCGATTGTTGGCAGTACCGTCAGACGTGGCAAACTAGAAATTCACGGGGGTTCCCCCAAGTTTTTCTAAATGAGCTCGCAATGAAGCGCTCGCTACCCCTCAATGCACTGCGTGTCTTTCAGGTTGCGGCGCAACATCTGAGCTTCACCAAAGCGTCCGAGGAGTTGTCGCTGACCGCCGCTGCTATCAGTCAGCAGGTGAAACAGCTCGAGCAATATCTCGGCACGACCTTGTTTGTGCGCAGCAACAATAAGTTGACGCTGACACCGGCGGGCGAGCGCTATTTTCCGCGCGTTCGCGAAGCTTTTCGTGCGCTGCAACATGCCACGGACCAGCTGCTCGATCAGAAATTGTCCCTGCGGGTGTCCGTGCCGGCCACCTTCGGTACCAAATGGCTGGTGCCCAGGCTGTTCCGCTTCTTCGATCGACACCCCGATATCGATGTGGCCGTGCAGACCGAAACCCAGGTGGACGCGGGTCGCTGGGACATCGCCATCGAGGACCGCGCCATCGATGACCGGGCCAGCGAAGATCCTGCCTATAGCCTGCTGGCGACCACCGATTACACGCCGGTGTGCAGCCCGTCGATCGCCGCGCTACTGCCTGCGCCGGCGGCATTGAATGGCCAGACATTGCTGCATGAGCGCGCCGGACGCCGCGCGGCGGTCGCGCCGGACTGGGAAGCCTGGTTTGCGCAAGTCGGATTGAACCTGAGCGACAACACGCGCGACATGGGCCTGGGCGACGGTACGATGATGTTGCAGGCGGCGATCGAAGGGCAGGGTATCGCGCTGGCGCAGCGCCTGCTGGTGGCCTACGACATTGCCGCGGGGCGCCTGGTCGAGCCTTTCGATCTGCCCACGCCATGGCGACATTCGTACTACCTCGGCCTTGCCAATGAAGCGCGGGACCGACCCGAAACATTGTTGTTCTGCGATTGGTTGCGCGAAGAAGTAGCGATCGGCATGAGCGCACGCTCCAGCTGAGCTCGGCGGACAGGAGCGAACGGTGTCGTCCGCTCTGCAATGCGTTCACCGACGACGGCGTCGGCTATGCCGTTGGCTCATCCTTGTCGTGTCTATCAGGGGCAGTCAAGGAGAGCAATCGTGCAGGTACGCAATGTCTGGATCATCACGTCGATCATCATGTTACTGATGGCCTTGTCGCCAGCAGCTTGGGCTGACGAAGAGAAATATGTCGACGCGGTTCACTATCCCGACAACGAGGAAGGCTGGGACCGTTTTTATGATCTGGCCAGGCGCTTGAATCGCGACTTCGACGCCATCTGCGGCGACACCTTTTGCGAGGGTGACTACAGCAATATCCAGTCGCTGGGTTTCCGCTGTTCGGTCGAGCGTGCTACCGGCGTGATGGGCGAATGCATCTGGACGTTTGCCGGCAGCTATGAAGATGTCGATCCGGACAGTGGCCGCGTCCAGGTCGATGCGCGGATCTGGCAGTGCAAGGCGCCGTTGCTGCCGGGTACATCGATCGAGAGCTTTTATGCGGCGCTGGGGAGTCGTCCGTTCGATGCGATCGATGCACCGCTACCGGGCACCAGGAGCAGCCTCTATGACGGCTTGACCGATTGCCTCTAGCCGTCAGCGCTGATCTGTCGCGGCACGCGCCGTGCGCCGGCGATGTCGCCACCACAGCACCAGCAGGACGACGACGATGAGACCGCCCAGCACCCACAGGCTGCTCTGGCCTCGGCGTATCCATTTCACCAGCCATTCGTGGTTGTCCGCGCCGAAATAGCCCAGATACACCCAGATAGGCACGCTGATCAGCGCAGCCAGGCCATCGAGCAGCAGGAAGCGAATGAACGACACGCGATGCGTGGTGCCGGCGGTGATGTAGACGGCCGTGCGCATGCCGGGCAGGAAACGCGCGATAAACATCAGGCGATTGCCGTAGCGCTCGAATTTTTCCTGCACCTTGGCATAACGAGCGGGCGTGAGCAGGCGCGATACCACGCGCCATTGCAGGATATGTGCGCCGTAGTGATGACCCAGCAGGAACATGCCCGCGTCGCCGACCAGCACGCCGATCATGGCGACGACGAACATGATGTGCACGTTGGCATAGCCCAGGCCGGCGATCACGCCGCCCGCTACCAGGGTGATGTCTTCGGGCAGCGGTGCACCTGCTCCACATAGCAGCAGGGCAATGAAAACCGCGGCGTACCCGTTCTCGGCGAACAGTGTCACCAGTCGTTCGAGCAGATCCATCTACGTATTTGCCTTCATGCGCGGACCGGAATGGCTGGGCAAAAGGACATCATCCCACAGAACTATTGGCGTGGGGTTGCAGTGCAGCATCGGGTTACTCCGCCGTCGGCGCCGGCTGCACGCGCAGGGCCAGCAGTTCGCGCAGCTCGGCTTTTTCGGCACTGTCGAGCGTGCCTTGACGATGTTTGGCAGTGAGTGCCTCGCGCCTGAGCACGATCGCCTGTTGCTCCATCCGCAGCAGGGCATCGAAAAACTCGATCCGCTGCATTTCCGGTTCGCCGACCACCGGTGCGGCCATGAGTTTCTGCAAGGCGGGATACTCCTCGCGTTCGGCGTAATGCTCGATCAGCATGGCCGGATTGATGCCCGGGCGCGAGCGCGCTGTATCGATCAAATCGGCAAGCAGCGAGATGCCGGGCTTGTCCAGGCGCAGGAAGCGGTAGGGGCGTTCGACCTCGTCGGCCATGCCCGGTTGTGCCAGCAGCAGCGCAATCGCGCTGCGCACCAGGCTTCGCTGCACCGCTACCGGCCGTTGTGTCTGGCGGCGCACCGGCTCCGGTTCAAGCATGGCGCGCGCGCCACTGCGCTTTTCCAGCTCCTGCGCCATCAGGTCGCGAAACGCGCCGTCAGGGAGGCGTGCGATCAGTGGCCGCGCGCGTTCGGCCAGCCGTGCGCGACCGTCGAGGCTGCCCATGTCGACATCGTGCGCGAGTTCGCCAAAGAAATATTCCGACAAGGGTGTGGCTTCTTTCAGCCGCTTCTCGAAACCTTCCTTGCCTTCCTTGCGGATCAACGTATCCGGGTCTTCGCCATCGGGCAGGAACAGAAAATACGCCTGTCGCCCATCGCGCAACCGCGGCAGTGCCGATTCCAGCGCCTTCCATGCGGCCGCGCGCCCAGCGCGATCGCCGTCGAAGCAGAACACCACATCCGGCGCGGCGCGAAACAACACCTCGGTATGGTCGGGTGTGGTCGCCGTGCCCAGCGTCGCCACTGCAATCGGCAGGCCGGCCTGATGCAGGGCGATCACGTCCATATAGCCCTCGACCACCACGATGCGTGCCAGGTTGCTATTGGCCTGCTTCACCTGCCATAGCGCGAACAGCTCGCGGCCCTTGTGGAACAGCGGCGTTTCCGGCGAATTGAGATACTTCGGACCCTGATCGGCCTGCAGTACGCGTCCGCCAAAAGCGATCACGCGGCCGCGGCGGTCGAGGATGGGAAACATCAGCCGTTCGCGGAAACGGTCATATTTGCTGCCACGTTCGTTGCTGGCCACCATGCCCGCTTCGTTCAACAGCTGCATGCGGCGCTCGCTGGTGCCCAGCGACTTCATGATGCCGTCGTAGCCAGCCGGTGCCCAGCCGATGCGGAAGCGCTCGATCGTCTGCGCATCCAGTCCGCGTTTTTTGCAATAGGCCTTGGCGTCGGCGTTCTTGGGCAACTCGCCCTGATACCACCGCGCGGCGCTGTCGAGCAGCGCGTAGAGATCGGTCTTGTCCTCGCGTGGCGCATCGTTGCCACCTTCGCGCGGAACCTTCAGGCCGACGGCCTGGGCCAGTTCCTCGATGGCATCGGGAAACTCCAGCCGCTCGTAATCCATCAGGAACTTGATCGCCGTACCGTGCGCGCCGCAACCAAAGCAGTGGAAAAACTGTTTGGCGGGGCTGACATAGAACGACGGGCTGCGCTCATTGTGGAACGGACAGCACGCGGTCCATTCTCGCCCGGCCTTCTTCAACGGCACGCGCCGCTCGATCACGTCGACGATATCGACGCGGGCAAGCAGTTCATCGATGAAGCTGTCGGGGATCCGGCCACGCATAGGACATTAGTTTAGTCGATGGGGGAGGCTTCCAGTGGCTCGGCCGAGATAAGCTCGGGCGATCAGACGGAGGGATGTCATGGGACGAGGGTATGGGATAGTGGTGCTGGCAGGGCTGCTGGCGATCGGCATGACGAATGCGCTAGCTGCCGAGCAAAAGAGCCCCGCCATGCAGGCCTACGACCGCCTGAGCGCGGCACGCTACCAAGCCCTAGTGGTGCGCAAGGACGGCAAGGACACGCCGGCGTCGCGGCAGCAAGCCGAAGCGATCCTGCTCAAGGCGCTCGGCGATACGCGTTCGGCGGAGATAGCCTCGCTCGCCGATGGCAGCAGGGTTCTGCGCTTTCGTAGTTACAACATTCGCGATGACCTGTTCTTGCTCTATGTCGACGAAGGTGACAGGGCCAAGGCACTCGACATGATGGCGGCCAACGTCGCACAGAATCCGGTGCCGCTCGACGAGATATTCCGCAGCGACAAGGCCAAGGCCCTGCTGAAGGACGAACCGCGTTACAAGGAGATGCTGCTGCGCATGGATTCGACGGCACGGCTATGGCAGGCCAAGGCGATCACCGTGCCCTACAGGCCGCAGTTGAGCGAGGCGGAACGCATCGCCGGCCTGTCGTTGTTCTGGTCGGAGGCGAAATACAACTTCGCGCACTTCAACAACGTGCCGCAGCTCGATTGGGACCAGGCCTATCTGGATTTCCTGCCGCAGGTGATCGCGGCCAGCGATACGCGGTCCTACTACGAAGTACTGATGCGTTTCGCGCCGTTGTTGCACGACGGCCACACCAACATCGATCCACCCAAGGAGCTGCGGGACAGTTTCCATGCCCGCCCGCCGCTATACACGGCGCTGATCGGCGGCAAGGTCCTGGTGACCTTTGTCGGCAGTACGCTGCTGGAAAAGCAGGGCATCCGTGTCGGAGACGAAATCACGAGTATCGACGGCATCGAGGTCAAGCAATACGCGCACGAGCACGTGGAGCCTTATGAAAGCAGTTCCACGGCGCAGGACATGGACGTGCGCAAATACAGTTACCACCTGCTTGCCGGCGACAAGGACAAGCCGGTCGCGCTTGGGCTGGACGATGGCCGCGGCCATCGCCGCACGATGACGGTCGCGCGCAAGGATTATCCGGACCGACACGGTCCGCCCGAGTTCGAATTCCGGATGCTACCGGGCGGCATCGCGTATCTGGCGATCGATCACTTCGAAACGCAGGCCTCCAGCAAGGCTTTCGAGGATCACCTGCCGCAGATCATGCAGGCCAAGGCGTTGATCCTTGACGTGCGGCAGAACGGCGGAGGCTCGGACAGCTATGGCTTCCAGATCCTTACGCATCTCACCGCCGCTCCCATTCCGTCCGCCGCCGCCTACGAACAATCGACCAGCGCAGTGGCTCGCGCCAACGGCGAACTGAGTCTGGAATGGGTGGCGCTCGATGACAGCGCACGAACCCTCTCGCACGAGACGACGCCCATTTTCCGAGGACCGGTCGCGGTGCTGATCGGCGCGGAAACCTTCTCCGCCGGCGAAGACTTCGTGATGTCCTTCGACATCCTCAAGCGCGGCATCCTGGTGGGGCAGCCGACCGGCGGCAGTACCGGCAAACCGATGTCCTTCGCGTTGCCTGGTGGCGGCTCGGCGCGCATTTGCGTCAAGTGGGACCGTTATCCGGATGGACGTGAGCTTGTCGGTCACGGCATTGCGCCCACGATCGCCCTGGTGCCTAGTGTGGCCGATATACGTGCGGGGAAAGATCCGGTGCTGGAGCGGGCGCGGCGTGAGCTGGTGAAGCAGCTCCCCTGAGTGCAGGGCGCGCGTTGGCTGATCGCTGCCCGGGCTTGGTGCCCGGGTAGCGACGCCCGGGTTCAAACCAGATGAACGATGCCGATCAAGCCCAGCAGGATGACGAGGAAGATGATCACGAAGATCACGAACAGCACCTTGGCGATCGTGCCGGTGACGCCGGACAAGGTGCCAAAACCCAGCCAGCCTGAAATCAGCGAGATGATGGCGAAAATAATGGCCCACTTCAGCATGCGCATAGCCCTCGGTGATGTTGCGAGCTTCACTTGTAGGGGCCGCAACGTGAAGGTGCTGCATCATCGGGGCATCGGCCGGGTCGCTGTTTAATCGCGGTACGGCGCGGTCAGGAGCGCGTGAACGCCGCGCTCCTGGGTAGGATGGGATCAGGTGGGATAGGGTCAGCCGGCCAGCTTGGCCTTGATGCGTCCCGAGACCACGGCCATGTCGGCCCGGCCGGCGGCCTTGTCCTTGACCACGCCCATGACCTTGCCCATGTCCTTGGCCGAGCTGGCGCCGGTGTCGGCAATGGCCGCGTCGATCAGTGCGTCGACTTCCGCCTCGGTGAGCTTGGCCGGCAGATAGGTCTCGATGATGACCATTTCGGCGCGTTCCACGTCGGCAAGGTCAGTGCGGTTGGCGGCATCGAACTGGCTCACGGAATCGCGTCGCTGCTTGAGCATTTTCTCAAGTACAGCAAGGACTTGGACGTCATCCAGCTCGATACGCTCGTCGACTTCGCGCTGCTTGACGGCGGCGAGGATCAGGCGCACGACGCCCAGCTTGTGCTTGTCGCCGCCGCGCATCGCGGTCTTCATGTCTTCGGTAAGTTGCTGCTTGAGGGACATGTTGTGCTCCTGGGCATCCGGATTCTGGGCGAAGGGAAATGCAGAAAGCCGGCGTTGCGCGAGGCAACGCCGGCTGGTGCAAGTGCTGAACGCAGCGGCGGCGGAGTTAATCGCGCCAAGCTGCCAAAGCTACCTGGGGGCGCTGGGAAGCGCCAGGGCTGGCATCACGCAGGATGCCGGGCCAGGTAACTCAGTACAGGCGGGTACGACGCGAGGTGTCACGCGACAGGCGGCGCAGATGGCGCTTCACCGCGGCGGCACGCTTGCGCTTGCGCTCCTGGGTCGGCTTTTCGTAGAACTCGCGCTTACGAGTCTCGGCCAGAACGCCGGCCTTTTCGCAGGTGCGCTTGAAGCGACGCAGGGCAAGCTCGAACGGCTCGTTCTCGCGGACTTTTACGCTGGGCATGGAAACTCCGAATATGACTAGGTACTGCCCGTGGAATTGGGCGAGCCGCAAAGTATAGCCGCGCCAGGGCGGCCGCGTAAAGTCGCTCGCTCCCCGCTAAACTATCAGGCATGTCAGCGCCCAATAAACCCATCCTAGGCATCGAGACCTCCTGCGACGAAACCGGTGTGGCCCTGCTGCGCTGGGAGCCGGAAAAGCCGGGGGAGGGGCTGCTGGCCCATACACTGTATAGCCAGATCAAGCTGCACGCCGATTATGGCGGCGTGGTGCCCGAGCTGGCCAGCCGCGATCACGTGCGCAAACTGTTGCCGCTGGTGCGCGAGGCGCTGGCCCAGGCCGGTTTGACCCCCCAGGACCTGGGCGGCGTAGCCTATACCGCCGGGCCGGGACTGGTCGGCGCCTTGCTGGTGGGCGCGGCGGCCGCGCGGGCGATGGCCTGGGCGCTGGGTGTGCCGGCCATCGGCGTGCACCATATGGAAGGTCATCTGTTGGCTCCGCTGCTGGAGGACGACCCGCCCAAGCCGCCGTTCGTGGCCCTGCTGGTGTCGGGCGGGCATTCGATGCTGGTCGAGGTCAAGGGCATCGGCCAGTACCGGATCCTGGGCGACACGCTGGACGACGCGGCCGGCGAAGCATTCGACAAGACCGCCAAGATGATGGGCCTGCCGTATCCGGGTGGCCCCGCGTTGGCGGCGCTGGCGCAGCAGGGCAGGGCCGGTCTGTTTCGTTTCTCGCGACCGATGACCGACCGACCTGGGCTGGATTTCAGTTTTTCCGGTTTGAAGACGCAGGTCCTGTTGGCCTGGCAGCAGTCGGATCAGAGCGAACAGACCCGGGCCGACATCGCGCGCGCCTTCGAAGAGGCGATCGTCGACACTTTGATCATCAAGTGCCGCCGCGCGCTCGAGGCATCCGGCGCCAAGCGTCTGGTCATCGCCGGTGGCGTCGGTGCAAACAAGCGCCTGCGCGCCGAGCTGGCTGCCGCCGGTGAGAAGGACGGTTTTCGCACCTACTTCCCGCGGCTGGCATTCTGTACCGACAACGGCGCGATGATCGCGCTGGCCGGTGCGATCCGCCTCGCGCACGGCCAGCATCAGGACGAGACCGTGCAGGTCTTTCCTCGCTGGGATCTGGAAAGCCTCCCGGCGGCCTGATCGTTACGTGTTTTTCCTGTTCACCATTGACGGTTGATTGTTCACCCATGGACATCGTTTTCATCGAAGACCTGCGCATCGAAACCGTGATCGGTATTTACGACTGGGAGCGTCGCGTGCGCCAGACCTTGTCCTTCGACATCGAAATGGCCTTCGACAATACGCGCCCGGCGGCGAGCGACGATATCGCCCATACGCTCAACTACAAGGACATCTCCAAGCGGCTGATCGACTATGTCGGCAGTTCCAGTTTCGGGCTGGTGGAAACGTTGGCCGAACGCTGCGCGGAAATCATCCGCAACGAGTTTGGCGTGAGCTGGGTGCGGCTGAAGTTGTCCAAGCCCGGCGCGGTACGCGGCGCGCGTGCGGTAGGCGTGCGTATCGAACGCGGTACGCGTCCGGTCTGAGGCGATGGCGCGCGCTTATCTGAGCTTGGGCTCCAACCAGGAGCCGCTGCGCTACCTCAATGCGGCGCTTGCCGAGCTGCGCGAGCGCTTCGGCGACATCGTGGTGTCGCCGGCGTATCGCAGCCGGTCGGTGGGTTTCGATGGGGCGGATTTCGTCAATCTCGCGGTTTGCGTAGATACGGACCTGTCGCCGCAAGCCTTGAACGACTGGCTGCATGCGCTGGAGGATCGCCACGGTCGCCGTCGCGACGTGCCGCGCTATTCGGACCGCACGCTCGATATCGACATCGTGCTGTATGACGATCTGGTGATGAACGGGGATGGTCATTTGCAGCTGCCGCGCAAAGAATTGAGACATGCCTTCGTGCTGCGGCCCATAGCCGATATCGCGCCGATGCTGCGGCATCCGCTGAGTGGCGACACGATGGCGGCGCTATGGTCGGCGTTTCCAGCCGATAGCGAGCCGCTGGAGCGCATCGAGCTGAGTTAGATCTGCACTGTCGCCGCGTTCGCGCAGGTGATAGAAAGCGAACCACAGACAAGGAGGAGGGGGACGATGGGCAAGTTTGCGCGTAGTTGGGCCTTGATGAAAGCGAGTGCGAGCATGTTGCGCTCGGACAAGTCGCTGATGATGTTTCCGTTGCTGTCGGGTCTTTGTAGCCTGGTGGTGGCGGCCAGCTTTCTGATCCCGATCGCCGTGACGTTGGGTATCGTGCATCACGCGACCGCCAATGAAACGCGGGGGTTCTCGCTGGCCGCCTACCTGGGCATGTTCGTGTTCTATCTGGTGCAGTACTTCATCATCATCTTTTTCAACACCGCCCTGGCCGGTACGGTGCTTGCACGCCTTCGCGGCGAAACGGCGACGATGTCGACCGGCTTTGCCGTGGCGCGCGCGCGCTGGGGCAGCATTCTTGGCTACGCCATGATTGCCGCAACCGTCGGTTTGTTTCTGCGCGCGTTGCAGGAGCGTCTGGGTCTGGTCGGCAGGATGATTGCCGGCCTGTTCGGTCTGGCCTGGACAGTGGCGAGCCTACTCGTGGTGCCGGTGCTGGCCAGTCAGCAGGTGGGGCCGATGGATGCGGTTTCCCGTAGCGTTGCCCTGCTCAAGCGTACCTGGGGCGAAAACCTGATCGGCCAGGGTGGCATCGGTGTAGTGTTTAGTGTGGTCACCGTCATCGCGACATTTGCATGCGGCTTGCTGGTCGTGGCGGCAATCACGTCGCAATCGATGCCGGCGATTGTCGCGGCCATTGCCCTGGCGGTCATTAGCCTGATCACGCTGGCGCTTGCGCACTCGGCGCTTCAAGGCATCTATGCGGCGGTGTTGTATCGCTATGCCGAGAGCGGTGAAGTCGGTGGGGGTTTCGAGCCGAAGCTGCTGGAGCAGGCTTTTCGTGTAAGGGCGGACTGAAGAGCGGCCTGCTTTGCAGGCTGTCGCGACTGAAGGGGCCCCGAAAAACCTCAGTTTCACCGTCGTCCCGGCGAAGGCCGGGACCCATTCCTCAGTCTTCGCTCGTCAGGCAACGCATGGCAAGCGTCTGCGCTGAGGAATAGATCCCGGCCTTCGCCGGGATGACGAATAGGAGGTTTTTTCGAGATTCCCCTCAGTGGCGACCCGCGGTCTAGACCGAAAGCGTGCGCCCACCATCGATGCGAATGATCTGCCCGGTCACAAAGGGCGCATCGCGCAGCAGCCACAGCACGGCACTGGCCACATCATCGGGACTGCCGGCGCGTTTGAGCGGCGTGCGTTCGAGCATCGCCTGTTTATCGTCATAGGCCTTGCCTTCGCTCGGCCACATCACCGCGCCGGGTGCCACGCCGTTGACGCGTATCGCGGGCCCGAGGTCCAGCGCCAGCGAGCGCGTCATCGCCTCCAGCGCAGCCTTGGCCATGCAATACAGCGTGTGGTTGGCGAGTGGGCGTTCGGCGTAGATGTCGACCAGATTGACGATCGCGCCGCTGCGCTCGCGTAATGCCGGCACCGCCGCCTGCGTCAGAAAGAAAGGTGCCTGCGCGTTGGAAGCGAACAGTTCCTGCCACTGTGCCGGTGTCGCCGTGCCGATCGGCGTGGGGTAGAACGCCGACGCGTTGTTGATCAATGCATCGAGCCGGCCGTAGTGGGCGAGCACTTCGTCGACCAGCCCGGGCAGCCGGTCGAGCTCGGCCAGCTCGGCCTGGACGCAGAGTGTGCTGCCCGTACGCGCCTGTTCCAGCGATTGAGCCAGCGCCTGGGCCTCGTCGCGCGAGCGGCGGTAGTGCAGAGCGAGGTCGTAACCGGCAACGTGCAACGCGCGCGCGATCGTCGCGCCGACGCGTTTGCCCGCGCCGGTGATCAGGACGACGGGGCGGTCGTGACGTGGGCTCATGCGGCGGTTCCTGACTTTTGCGACGATTGCTCCAGCTTGCCGCAAAGCAACGCGTGCGTCATCTCGCGGCTCAGGTTTTCCGGGGAGGCGCGCGCTTTTTTGCCGCTACCTTTTTCACGGTGTTCTTCGTTGCTTTCTTTGCGACGCTGCCGCCCTTGGCGGCCGTCTTCCTGGCGGTGTCGATCACCTTATGGGCCGTGCGGCTCACGGCTTTGCTAGCGACCCGGCGCGGGGGCTTTTTTTTTACGGCGTCGGCAAATTCGGCATCGTCCGCGACGCCATCGACCTCGATAGCGCCGCTGAACATCTCGATCGCGGTCTTGGCCACCTGTCCGGTGTCGTAGTAGGCATAGGCGCCGACGCCGAGCGCGCCGACGATCGGTAGCCAGCGCGAAATACCCTTGCCGACCGCACGTTGCGTGATCGACGTACCGATGCGTTTGGCCACGCGTTCGGCAACGGCATAGGACATGCGACGAAACAGCAGGCGGTCGCCCATGCGCACCACCAGATCGCGAAACGCCTGTGCGGCGGTATGGCGAAACAGGCACCAGAGCATCTGCTCGCGTCCCAGTGCCGCGTGCTTGCCATAGGCAGCAGCGATATCGCTGACCATCTGCGCCTGGATTTTCCAGATCGCGATCAGCTCGGGCAGGATGGTGAGCCAGCCGAGTGGACCGGGCGGCAAGGCCAGCGAGCCCGAGGTCAGCGCCGCGCGTTGGGCCGCCCGACTGGCGATGCGGCGTGCTTCGGCCTGTGGATCCTTGGCCCCGCCGATGCGGCTGTCGGGGATCTGGCTGACGAAATCCAGGATGGCGCGGGTGACCCGGCTCTGCTCGGCCGGCTCCACCACGGCGGGGAGCTGGTCCCCGGAGGCATCCTTCGCTGAACGTTTTGCCATGACGATTCCCTTGGAAGCGCCGACCGGAAGCCGACCGACAGACAATCAGTCTATGGATGACAGGTGAAGTTGGCCTGACGAGGGCGGGCGCAGCTACTTGCGGCGAGGGGCATGACTTATGGGGCAGGCACTGGCCGCTCCGTGATGGCAATGTTATAACGTATCGAAAATAAAACATTGTCCCCGACCGCCTACTGTCACCTTGGATCGCCTCTCGATGAAACTTTCCCTGCTTGCCTTGAGCTTGGCTGCTGCGCTGGGCGCGGCGCCGCTGTACGCCACCGATACCCCCGCCGGCGCCAATGCCGCGCCCCAGGGCACGGATAACGACACGACCCCGCAGGCTTCGCGCAACAAGCCGGCCAAGGTGCAGAACCTCAGCGCCATCGACGTCACCGCGGCCCTGGATCAGGCGCGCAACTCGCTGTCGCCGGACACGGGCAGCAGCCAGTACGTGATCGACCAGAAGGCCATCGCAGCCTTGCCGCTGGGCGCGTCGACGCCGCTCAACCAGGTGTTGTTGCAGGCACCGGGCGTGGTGCAGGATTCCTATGGCCAGCTGCATATCCGCGGCGATCACGCCAATCTGCAGTATCGCGTCAACGGCGTGCTGATTCCCGAATCGATCTCCGGCTTCGGCCAGACGCTGGATGCGCGCACGATCAAGGAAGTGAAGCTGATCGACGGCGCGCTGCCGGCGCAGTACGGCCTGCGCACCGCGGCGGTCGTCGATATCACCACCAAGAGCGGCCACGAGCTGGGCAACGGCGGCAGCGTCGGCGTCATGGGCGGCTCGTTCGGCACCTTCAATCCGAATGCGTCGATCTGGGGCAGCACCGATCGCTGGAGCTACTTCCTCACGGCGAACTATCTGGAAAACGATGTCGGTATCGAAAACCCGACCTCGAGCCGCAAGCCGATCCACGACCACACCAATCAGGTGAAGGGTTTTGGCGATATCTCGTATCTGATCAACGATACGACGCGTCTGAGTTTCATGTTCGGCGTGAGCAACAGCCGCTTCCAGATTCCGAACAACCCGGACCAGACGCCGCAGTTCGGCTATCTCGACACGGTCGATTTCAATTCGGCCAACCTCAACGAACAGCAGCAGGAAAAAACCCGCTTCGGCGTACTTGCCCTGCAGGGCAAGATCGGCGAGACCGCGTATCAGGTTTCCGCCGGCCAGCGTTACAGCAGCGTCGACTTCACCCCGGACACGATCGGCGATCTGATGTTCAACGGCGTGGCCGCCGATATCAATCGCACCAACCGCGCCAGCACCTTGCAGGCGGATTTCTCCACGCCGCTGGGCGATAGCCATACGCTGCGCTACGGCATCTACGGTTCGTTCGAGCACGGCAACATCAACAACAATTCGCTGGTGTTTCCCGCCAATGACGATGGCAGTCAGGCCAGCACCACGCCGATCGGCATTCTCGACGACAGCCGCCTGATTGCGCGTACGTATTCGGCCTATGTGCAGGACGAGTGGAGCGTGACCGACAAGTGGACGATCAACTACGGCGTGCGCGGCGACAAGTACCACCTGTTCCGCGATGAAAGCCAGTTGAGCCCGCGCTTGGGCCTGGTCTATCAGGCAACGCCCGATACCACGCTGCACGCCGGTTACTCGCGTTACTTCGTGCCGCCGGCCACCGAGATCATTTCGACCACCAATATCGCCAAGTTCGCCGGCACCACCAACCAGCTGCCGAGCGACGGCAACAACACGGCGTTGTCCGAGCGCTCCGATTACTACGATGCGGGCGTGTCGCAGAATATCGGTCCGTTGACCCTGGGCCTGGATGCGTACTACCGCAAGGTCAGTCGCCTGCAGGATGAAGGCCAGTTCGGCGCGGCGCTGGTGTACTCGAACTTCAACTACGAATTCGGCCGCATCCGCGGTGTGGAATTTACCGCCAACTTCGATCAGGGCCCGGTCTCAGCCTACTTCAACATGGCGTACAACCGCGCCATGGGCAAGCGCATCATCACCGGCCAGTACAACTTCAGCCCGGACGATCTGGCGTATATCTACAACAACTACATCCACCTTGATCACGACCAGAAGCTGACGTCGTCCGGCGGTATCAGTTACGCGATTACCGGCGATACCAAGGTCGGCGCCGACTACATCTTCGGTAGCGGTCTTCGTTCCGATGGTGCCGTGCCGAACGGCTTGTCGCTGCCGTATTACTTCCAGCTCAACTTGAACGTCTCGCACGATTTCAACTTCGACAGCACCGGTACGCTGCATACGCAGCTGGCGCTGATCAACGCGCTCGACCGTACCTACGAGCTGCGCGACGGTACCGGCGTGGGCGTGGGCGCCCCGCAGTTCGGTCCGCGTCGCGGGCTGTACCTGAGCGTGCAGAAGGACTTTTAAGAGCACGAGAGAGTGAAGAGGAGTGAGAAGTGAGAGAGGGCCGGTGCCCAATCGCTTCTCACGCCTTGTTTCTCACCACTTCCGTGGTCGGCTATCCTTTGGCCGATGAATCCCAACGTATCTTCCCGCCTCCCTTCGCCCAGCGCCGACGAGCGTGAGCACTCCGATCGTCTGTTGAGCCTGCTGCGCGAGCAGATCGCCGCGCATGGGCCGATGCCGTTTGCGCAGTACATGGAGCGTTGTCTGTACGCGCCGGGCTTGGGTTATTACAGCGCGGGCAAGACGAAGTTCGGCGAGGCTGGGGATTTCGTCACGGCGCCGGAATTGGGCGAGCTGTTCGGTCGCTGCGTCGTAGCCGCCACGCAACCGGTTCTGGCGACGTTAGGCGGCGACGCGGACTTTTTGGAACTGGGCGGCGGTAGTGGTGCATTCGCCGAAACCGCGCTGCGGGCGTTTCATGCCAGACAGTCGCTGCCGCGTCGCTATCTGATTCTCGAGCCGAGCGCAGATCTGCGTGACCGCCAACGCGAGCGTCTCGCGGCCGCGTTGCCCGCCGAGGTCTTCGCGTGCGTGCAATGGCTGGACCGGCCGCCGGAAGAAAGCTGGCGCGGTATCCTTTTCGCCAACGAAGTGATCGACGCCTTGCCGACGACACGTTTTGCGATGCGCGGCGGCGAGGTCTACGAAGAACATGTCGTGCTCGACGGCGAAGGTCGCCTGATGCGCAGCGATCGCCCTGCCGATGCGCTGGTGAGTGGCGCCGTGCGCCATGTGGAGCGCGACCTGGGCGCCGAATTCAGCGACGGCTATCGCTCGGAAATTCTGCCGCAACTACCGTATTGGATTCAGGCGATCGCCGGCTCGCTGGAAGCGGGCCTCATGTTGTTCATCGATTACGGCTACGTGCGCCGCGAGTTCTATCTGCCCGGGCGTAACGATGGGACGCTGATGGCGCACTACCGCCATCGTGCGCACAACGATCCGTTCTATCTGCCAGGGCTCAACGATCTTACCGCGTCAGTCGATTTCACCGCGCTGGCCGAGGCGGGTAACAGCGCCGGGTTTGGCGTTGCCGCGTATTTGCCGCAGTCGGCGTTCCTGATCGGAGCAGGGCTGCAACAGGCATTCGAGGATGCTTATGAGCAAGCGGCCGATGAAGCCAGCCGTTATCGGCTTGCACAGGAAGTGAAGCGGCTTACGTTGCCCGATCAGATGGGCGAGCGTTTTCAGGCGATGCTGTTCGCCAAGGGCATGAACGTATTGCCGCTGTCAGCCGATGTGTTGAGCGCAGATCAGGCCGGACGCCTGTAACGAGCCGGCTCAACGTTGCCGCAAGGCGTCGGCCACCATGTCCCAGGGATGGAAACTAAAAGCCAGCGCGTGTTCGCCCGCGGGAACGCAGACGGCGCGAAACATGCCGTTGGCGCGGTGAATACGCAAGGGCGCGGCATCGACTTCGGCTGTCCAGCCGGGGAAATCCAGTTCGCTCATGACCAGCCAGCCGGCTTGCGCCGTTCGCACGTTCAAGTCGATGTGTGTCGGTGTTGCCGTGGCGGTTTGAACCTGCACCTGGCCCACGCAACGTTCCTGATCCGTGCGTGCAAGCGCTTCATCGGCACTATCGCGCGGGGTGAGCAGGACAAGCTTGGTGAAATCCGCAGCGGCGAAATCATCCGGCGCCGGCGAGGTCGTCACCTGAGCCTGCAGTGGCGTCAATAGTCGAGGCAGCGTTGCCTGGTTGCGCCACACTTCACTGTGAGAACCCAGGAATACCCGCTCGTATCCCGCCGGAGCTGTCCATGGCGGTGCGTGTTCCGATGTATTTCGTACCAGGTATCGGGTAGCGAGCAGCCGAGTCAATGGACTGCCTGAATCGACATTGAAGGGCGTGGATGGACGCGACAGGTTGCCGTTGTCGCGCGCACCGTACCAGCCGTCGTACAAGGCGTAGCGCAGTGGGTTATAGCCCTGGGTCGATTGAAAATTGCGCAGCACGACCAGGTTGTCCCAGAAGACACTGGCATCGACAGGTTCGATGCGCGCGGGTAACGAGCCCGGCACATCTTTCAGCTGCGTCGCGAGATAGTTGGCTGTGTCGTTGCGCAGGAAGGCACGCGCGGTATCGTTGACTTCGTTGAAGTTGCCGTTGAGGCTGAAGCAGCGATAGTCGATCACCATGACGGCCAATATGGCGACGAGCACGTGCCGGGTATCGCGTTCCGCCTTGCGCAACCACCAGCAGGCGATGGCCGCCGCGACGGCGGCCGACAAGGTGGCCGGTTGCCAGCGCGCATCGTCGGCGCGCATGGCCGTGCTTGCCACCAGTAACCAGACGGTGGCGACGCCGAGCATCCAGGTGATCGTTCTACGGGATCTCAGGTCGACGTGGCTTGCCGCCATGCCGACAACGAAAGCGAATGCCATGTTGAGCAGGTAGGCCGCATCCGCCGGTCGGCGAAATTGTTTGATTCCTGGTAGCCACGTGTACAGCCAACCGTAGAACGGCGTGTGCAGGCCGAACATGTAAAAGGTCGCCAGTAACGCTACCACCCCGAAGAACAGCAGCTGACGCCGTTGTTGCCGGTGGCGCCATGCAGCGCCTACGCCGCAGAGCATCAGGCTGGGAAGGGCGCCCAGATAAAAATACGCCTCGACCAAGGACGACGGGCCGTTATATGTGCCCCGCAAGGCATGCAAGGCATTGGGGACGATCAGTGTCAGGAAGGCGCGCATGTCCAGCGAGGCTGCGCGTGATGCCTCGAGTGGCAGCTCGGCGCGGTTGGACAGCGCCACGAACGCGTAGCTGAGCAGCAACTGCGGTAAGGCCATCGCCAATGCGACCAGGCAGGCCAGCAGGCTGCCGGCAAGCCAGCGCAGACGGTCGCGCCCCGAGTAGCTTCGCCAATGCGCCGCGCTTGCGGCTATGGCGTAGGCCATCAACATCAGCGCCAGCAGATAGGTCAGTTGCACGAGGTGCGTCAGCATGGCGCCGGTCGCCAAGCCCAGCAGCAGGCCGTAACTCCAGCCAGGGCGAGCGACGAATACTTTCAGCGCGAGCAGCACGACAGGGGCGTAGGCGTATGCCAGCACGATCGGCACGTGTTCGAGCCGCGACGCAGCGACGCCGCCGGCCATGAACACGATCGCGCCGATCAATGCGCCCGTCGAGGTGGCGCCCATGCGGCGCAGCACCGCCAGGCAGGCCGCACCGCCCATCAGCACATGAAGAAGAACGCCCCAGGCAAACCAGCTGGCGCCGGGTGATGAGGGGATCATCATCCAGGCCATCAGCAATGGCGAAAACAGCATGCCCTGGGGGTCGGCGATCTGTGGGTAACCCGCGTAGATGTGGGGGTTCCACCAAGGCGCAATGCCATGGCGCAGGCTATGCGCGTTGAAATAGACCGTGGGATAGAACTGGTCGATCGCATCCCAGGGCAGAATGCGCCCGCCGAGCAACGTGGGCAGGTTCAGCAGCAGCCACACGAGAACCAGCAACGCGCCAGTCCTTGGCAAAGGGTGTTGCCGCCACGTCACGCTAACGCCTTATTTTCCCCTGAAAGGCGTTAGCGTACGCGATTGGCCGTGGTTAATGCACTGTCGACGGCACCGCCGGGCTACTTTGAGACGTTGCCGCCTCGGGTTTGACCGGTGTGCTGTCTTCCGGCTTGCGAACCATCTTGCCGTGTTTGAACAGATACGCGGCGACCTGGTAGAACGCGGTCGCTTCGTCGACCTGCTTCTGGTCGATCGGCTGGATCGGCGTGGCGTCGCCGGTGTCGAAATTCGGATGTACCTGCTCCAGCTTGCGCTGCGGTTCGAGTACCGTCAGTACATCGCCCTTGAGGTAGCCGAGCTTTTCGTAGGTAGCCGGGAAGGCGCGTTCCTTGCCTGCCGGCAACTGGAAGATATCCGCACCGAAGAAGCGGCTGCGGTAGCTGAAGTTGAGCAGGCCAAGGATGGTCGGGGCGATATCGATCTGCGCGGTCAGCTGCTTCACGTGCTGGGGCTGGATATGCTTGGGCGCATAGATCCACAGCGGGATGTGATAGCGGTTGATCGGCACGCTGCTGCGGCCCGCGCTCGATGCGCAATGATCGGCGGTGATCACGAAGATGGTGTCGTCGAAATACGGCTTGCTACGCGCGCGATTGATGAAATCGGCAATCGACCAGTCCGTATAGGCCACAGCACCTTCGCGCGTGCCGTTACGCTCTTTCACGCGCCCGGCAGGGAAGGTGAAGGGGCGGTGGTTGGTGGTGGTCATGATGTGCAGGAAGAACGGCTTGCCGGCCGCCTGTGCCTGGTCCATCTGCTTGAGTGCGAGCGTGTAGAGATCTTCGTCGGCCACGCCCCACACGTTTTCATGATGGATGGTCTGGTCCTTGGTGATGTCACCGCGGTCGACCGTGTGGTAGCCGTTGTGGCTGAAGTAGTAATTCATATTGTCGAAGTAGCCGTAGCCACCGTAGACAAAATCCGACTGATAGCCGCGATCGTTGAAGATATCGGCCAGCGTGAACAGGTTTTCGTTGTTATGCGCCTTGATCAACGAGTCGCCCGGCGCCGGCGGAATCGACAACGACAAGGCCTCGAGGCCGCGCACGGTGCGTGTGCCGTTGGCATAGAGGTTGTCGAAGAACATGCTCTGTTCGGCCAGCGCATCGAGATTGGGCGTGATGTTGCCGTGGCTGCCGCCGAAGTGCTGCAGGAAGTCGGCCGACAGGCTTTCCACGCTGATCAACACCACATTGAGGTGCTTCTCGGGCCCGGCGTGACGGATTTCGCGGGTGAGATCCTGAGGGTCGTCGGTGAGATAGGTGGCCTCGGGCGTCTTGATCATCTCGCGCACGTCCTTGAAGGCCTGATCGTCGGGCAGTGTGCGATAGAAGCGCGCGTAGTCGAGATGGCTGCTGCGGAACGCGGCAAAGAACTCGTAGATGCCGTTGCCCGACAGCTCGTTGACGTAGGCGTTGTCGAGACGGTCCTTCAAGGTGCCCTTGACCGCGACCACCGAAAGCACGGTGAGCACGAACCACACCAGCACGACCTTGCCGCGTTGCAGGAAGCGCGTGCCGCCATCGCTCGCGCGCAAGCCGCGACGGGTCACCCAGACCACGATGACGGCAGCCAGCGCGAGCAGCGTGAGCCAGCGGCCGATCGGATAGGACTCGCGGATATTGCCGATCACCTCGGTCGTGTAGACCAGGTAATCCACGGCGATAAAGTTGAAGCGCGTGCCGAATTCCGCCCAGAACGTCAGCTCGGACGCACCGACGAACATCAGCCAGAACAGCAGCACCAGGCCAAGGATGTACAGGATCCACTGCCCGGGCCGCGACACATAGGCGCGTACCGGCATCAGCCAGAGATACAGCACCAGCGGCCAGGCGACGTAGAGCAGGGTGATCAGGTCATAGCCCAGGCCGATGCCGAACGCGTACAGGTAGTACAGCGGGTTGAGCGGCACACCGCTACCGGACATCGCCAGCAGGATGATGCGGGTAATCGCGCCGAGGACGACATAGGCGATACCCAGCCACCAGAGGGGCTTGAAACGCTGGCGTAGCGGCGTTGGCGAGGAATTGATCGGCACGGGTGGCTCCGGAAAACGCCCAAAATGACAAAAAGCAGACTGTTATAAAATAACACTTGTTGTTATACACCGGGGCGCGCGGCGTTACCTTTCGCTTTGCTTACTGCCCGGTACTTTGTTTGACCTGGCCGATCGCGGTGCAGCGGGCGCGTTCCATCGCTTCACCGATGGCCGGGCCGCTCAGGCCACGGGCGACGAATTCGGCCGCGGTAACGCCGGCCGCCGCAGCCCTGGCCTCGCGCAGGTACGCCGCTTGCGGATAGGCATCGTTTTCATGACCCAGCCGCCCGCGTTTGTCCGCCTCACAGGCAGTGAGAAAGACATCCAGGCGCTCGGGGCGTCGCAGAGCGTCCAGCGAGGTGAGCAATTTCAGGATGGTGGCCGGTTTGAGCTCGAACGCACGATGGGCGCTGAGATGATCGCGGCATACGCTTTCGGCCAGTGCGGCATATTCAGTGGGGACTTTCAGCCGCGCGGCGAGTGCCCGTAACGGTTCGATGCCGTTGTGCTCGTGCAACAGGTGACGCGGCAGCACATCGGCCGGCGTCAGCGCCTTGCCCAGGTCGTGAGTCAATGCGCAAAAGCCGACCAGGTCGTTGCCCGGCGCCAGCCTTGCGGCCATGTCCAGCACCATTTCGATGTGGATGCCGGTATCGATCTCGGGATGAAACTCGGCGCGCTGCGGTACGCCGTAGAGCGCATCGACTTCCGGAAACAGCACCTTCAGTGCGCCGGTATCGCGCAGCACGCGCACAAATGCCGAGGGCTGCGGTTCGCCGAGCGCCTTGCGGGTTTCCTGCCATACGCGTTCGGCGACGAGATGATCGACTTCGCCTTGCTCGACCATCTGGCGCATCAACGCCATGGTTTCGTCGGCGACGGTAAAGCCCAGCGGTGCAAAGCGCGCGGCGAAACGCGCAACGCGCAGCAGGCGTACCGGATCCTCGACGAACGCGTCGGAGACGTGGCGCAGTACGCGCTGCTCGATATCGCGTGCACCATGGAACGGATCGACCAGCGTGCCGTCCTCACCCTGCGCGATGGCATTGATCGTCAGATCGCGGCGCGCGAGATCTTCTTCCAGGGTGACCGAGGCATCGGCGTGCACGGCGAAACCGTGATAGCCACGGCCGGTCTTGCGCTCGGTGCGGGCCAGCGCGTATTCCTCGCCGGTCTTCGGATGCAGAAAAACCGGGAAATCCTTGCCGACGGCTTTATAGCCGAGCGCCAGCATCTCGTCCGGGCTTGCACCGACCACGACATGATCGTGATCGGCCACCGGACGTTGCAGCAGGGCATCGCGGACCGCGCCGCCGACAAGATAGGTACGCATGTAGCGAGTGTGCCAGAGATGCCGCGAATGTTTAGCGAGCGCCGCCCGACGCCGATGGTGCAGGCTGGGCTGAAGTGGCGCTGGCCGGTGGTTCCATCGTGGCCGGCTGGCCGTTCGATTCAGCCCGGGCCGGAGCGGCAACGGCGGGGCAAGTCACCATCTTGCGATGGGTATGCTCATTGGGCAGTTGGTAGGTGCCGCCGATCGCCATCATGCGCTCGGCCAAGGGAACGGCATTGCCGTTCATGCGCCAATCGTAGATCACTGCAAACGCCATTACCCTCGCCACATATTCGCGCGTTTCCTTGAACGGCATGCTGGCCACGAACAGGTCCGGCGCCAGGTTGCCACGCACGGCCAGCCACTGGTCGGCGCGTGCGGGACCGGCGTTATACGCAGCGCTCGCCAGCCAGAGCGCGTTATTGTAACGCGCGGCCATTTGCGCGAGGTTGCGCGTGCCGAGCGCGATATTGACGACCGGATCGTACAGGCTTTCACCGCCGTTCCAGGGCAGGCCGTTGCGCTTGGCCACCAACGCCGCTGTGGCAGGCAGCAACTGCATCAAGCCTCGTGCGTCGGCTACGGAACGGGCATCACTCATCCATGCGCTTTCCGCACGCAGGATGCCGTAAGCCCAGGCCGGATCGATGCCCGCTTGCCGGGCCTGCGGTACCAAGCCGTCCTGTCCTGCCAACGGGAATCGCTGCTCGTAGTAGCGCAGCGAGTCGCCGCTATTGAGCGTAAAGACCGCCCGGTCGTACCAGCCGCGACGATAGGCCAGGTCCACCGCCTGGCGCAGCATATCGGGATCGGCACCGTCGAGCGCTCGCGACCACTCGCGCCGCGCCAGTTTGGGGAGGCCGACGTAATACAGCTCGAAGGCACGCTGCAGGCCTGTATTGGCGAGCAAGGATTGCTGGCGCTGCGTATCGGTGGGCAGGGTGAGCGGGCAGATCGTGTAGTTGGCATTGATCTTGTCGGCTGCGAGAAAACCGAAATAAGTCGATTCGCGCGCCAGTGTTTCCCACTCACGCTGAGCTGCTTCATGGCGATCCAGCCCATCTAGCGCACGGGCCTTGAACCAGCGCCATTCGCCATCGTCGCGCTGCGCCTGCGGCATCGCGTCGATTGCGGCCAGCACGGCTGGCCAATCCTGTTGCGACAGGGCGACACGCACGCGCCACTCGCGACTGGAATCGGTCTGCGCGTCGGCCGGCAGTGCGGCGAGTCGTGCGAGCGCGGTCTCGTCGAAATCGGTGGCGTGAAAGACAGCCAGTGCGTTCAAGATGCGCCCACGTTGTGCGGGGGTGAAGTTGAAGTGGTGCTGCAGCTTTTGCCAGCCCTGGTCGGCACTGCCGGACTGACGTCGGGCAAGTCGCTGCAAGGCGAGCATCGCGGCCTGGCGATGGCGCGGCGTATCGGGCCAGGTCGCCGCAGCGGCGACGGCGCCGCCTGGATCGCTCAGGGCGCTGGCCAGGCGTTGTCCGGCCTGCTTTTCGCTATCAGGCAACCACTGCGCAAGCGTAGCGATAGTGCCGCCCTGGTTGGCATCCGCGGCGCGGTCGATACGGTCCCACAAGCGGGCCGAGGTGAGCAGGCCCTGATCGTAGGCGGCGCCGAGCACCGGCTCGCAGGCAGCCGCAGGCAGGCTTGGCTTGGTCCACAGCGTGCCCAGGTCCTTGTCGAAGTCGAGCTTTTCGCCTTTGGACAGGCGCGCCTGCAGCGCATCGCAGGTCAGCGTGTCGTTGATGCCGGGCTGATAGAGCGCGAGAAAGTTATCCCAGTCCTTGCGGCGTGCCAGCTCGAGCAGGAAATCGCGACGCAGGTCGGCGGCGGGGATCAGGTCCGGATAGCGGCGCAGATAATCCTCGATGGCGGCGCGATCGAGCTGGCGCAGGTCGTGCGTGAGCGATGCGGCTTCGAGGTACGGGTACAAGGGATAGTCGTCCAGTCCCTTGGCCTGTTCGCGCCAGGCGTCGCCGCCTTGCTGGGCTGTGGCATAGGCTTGCCGGAACGCGGCGCGTTGCGCCTCGCTCGGTTCGTCGGCGAACGCGGCGCCGGCGAACAGCAGCCAGCCGGCGGTCAGCAGAAGCAGGCGTCGGATTCGAAGCGGCCGCGTGGGTTCGGACATGACTATTCCTTCAGTAATGAACCGGGATGGTAGTTCACACCGGCAAATGCGCTGGAGCGGATGGCAAGCCCGTGAAGATAAGCGGTCTTGCGCGACTCGGCGATGAATACATGGCACTGCTTCGTGGCAGCAAGTTCACCGAGTCTCCAAAAACCTCTCCTATCCGTCATCCCGGCGAAGGCCGGGATCCATTCCTCAGCGCAGATGCTTGCCGTACGTTGCCTGACAAGCGGAGGTTGAGGAGTGGATCCCGGCCTTCGCCGGGATGACGATGAAGATTGAGGCTACTGGAGGTTCCCTTCGTCACTCCTCCAACCGTCTAGACCCCTCAGGAAGCGGCCACGACGGCCCCGCTGCTAAACTCAGGCGTTCGCCCGGCGTCGCGGTCGGCGCCCTTGATGGAAAGTGCATGCAGCCATTGTCCCCTCCGTCCTTCCGCTCGCTGTGGCCGGCATGGCTCGCGCTGGTGCTTGCCGCACTCGCCGGCGCCTGGTGGTGGTGGGCTATCGGCCGGCCGATCGACCTGCCCGATGCACCGACCTCGCGTATCGCCTGCGTTTCGTATGCACCGTTTCGCATGCCGGGCGAAACGCCCTTCGACTTGAACGCCACAATCAGCCCCGAGCGCATCGACGCCGATCTGAAGGCGCTGTCGCAACGCTTCGACTGCGTGCGCACCTATTCGCAGAGCCACGGCCTGGACAAGGTGCCCGAGATCGCCGGTCGCTATCACATGAAAGTGTTGATGGGCATCTGGCTCAGCCGCGAGCTGAAGGTCAACGCGCATGAAATCGAGATGGGCATCGCCACGGCAAAGGCGCATCCTGACGTGCTGCGTGGCGTGGTCGTCGGCAACGAAGTGCTGCTGCGTGGCGAGCTTTCGCCCAAGGCGCTGGCCGCATACGCCGCCGAAGTGCGTGCGCAGATTCCGCGTTCCGTGCCGATCACCTACGCCGACGTGTGGGAGTTCTGGCTGCGCTATCCGCAGATGGCCCATGCGGTCGATTACCTCACCATCCATATCCTGCCGTATTGGGAAGACGAACCCGTGCCACCTGAGCATGCGGTACGGCACGTCGCCGATGTGTATGCCAGGCTGAAAGCGTCTTTTCCCGGCCGTCAGATAATGATCGGCGAAACCGGTTGGCCGAGTGCGGGTCGTCCACGTCGCGAGGCGAGTGCGAGCCTGGTCAACGAGGCGCGCTACATGCGCGAGTTCCTCGCCTATGCCGGCAGTGTGGACATGCCATACAACGTGATCGAGGCTTTCGATCAGCCGTGGAAGCGCGCGCAGGAAGGTACGGTCGGCGGTTATTGGGGCATCTTCGATGTCGACGCCCAGCCGAAATTTCCGATGAAGGGGCCGGTGGTCGAGGAACCGCGCTGGCTATGGGGTATCTACAGCGGTCTGGCCGCTGCATTGTTGTTCGTGCTGGCCGGTAGTTGGCGCAGACAGTGGCGCGGTGCGAACGGCTGGCTCGCCTTGCTGCTGGCCGGCTTTGCCAGCGGCACCGCGCTGGCCTGGCAGTATCGGCAGGCGTTCTATGCCTGCCGCGATCGGCTGGAATGGAGTATTTCGATCGGAGCCTGCGTGCTGGCGCTGATCACGGCGATCACGCTGATACGTCGTATCGTTGCGCGACTTACCGGCACGGCGTCGCCGCATAGCGGACTGCGCTTGCGTTGGTGGCGGGCGGGCTGGATGTTCGTGCTCGCCTTGCTCGGCCTGCTGCTGGTGTTCGACGGCCGCTACCGCGATTTTCCGCTGGGCCTGTTTGCCTTGCCGTGTATCGGCTATGCCGTGCTTGGCTGGCTCGATCGCGATCGCAACCTGCTCGCGCCGCTGGCTGAAGAGCGCTTCCTGGCGTTCTGGTTGCCGGCGCTCGCTGCAGTAGTGGTCGCGCAGGAGCTGGGGCTCGATACGTCGACCTGGTTATGGCTGGGCCTGAACCTGGCGATCGCGTTGCCCATTCTCATCGGCTGGTTCCAGGCCGTTCGCCTGCAGTCGAATCAGCCGCAGGCTGCCGATCAATAGCGCCAATGCGCCGGCTTCATAGCAGTACATCACCAGCGCGATAAAGCCGAGCATGGCCGCAAGACAGGCCGACACCGGATGCTTCCACAGCAGTGCAAGCACCGTGGCGGCCAGCGCGGCATAACCGAGCCCATAGCTGTAGAAGGCGATCACGATGGCCTGGCGAATACCGCACCAGGCGGGGCCGTTGCTCTCTTCGCACAGGTGCGCAAGGTTGGCCGGCTCGATGAACAAATAGCGCACCAAGGCGGCCGCAATGCCGGCCAGCACGATGAGGAGCCACGGAAGGGAGATGCGAAAAGCGGATTTCATCGGCGCAGTTTATGCGCGCGCGGTGCGGCATGGCCAGGCAGGATGATTTCCGCTGCTACCGGAAGGTGATCGGAAAACGCCTGCGGCAGCGCCCAGAGCTTGTCGAGCCGGATCGCTTCGGACGTAAGAATATGGTCCAGCGCCTTGCGCGGTCGCCAGCTGGGAAAGGTCAGGGTGGCCTGCGGCGGCGGCTGCAGCACGGAGTGGCTGAAGAGATGACGCATCTCCGCACTGTGCACGTCGGTATTGAGGTCGCCCATCAACACGGCGTGTCGATAATCGCGCAATACCTCGGCGATAAAACCGAGCTGGCGCGCCCTGGCGACGGCGCTCAGTGAAAGATGCGCGATCATCACCGCAAGTGCATCGTTGCCCTCGCCGAAACGGGCGAGCATCGCGCCGCGTCCGGGGACGCGGCTGGGCAGGGCGTAATCGAGCACCTGGGTCGGTTCGAGCCGGCTGATCAAGCCGTTGGCGGTGTGCGACAGGCGAGCGATCGGTCGATTGGGTTGATGGCTCCAGAACGGCATGCCGGCCGTTTCGGCCAGATAGCGGGTCTGGTTGAGAAAGCCCGAGCGCAGGCTACCCGCGTCGGCTTCCTGCAGACCGATCACGTCGAACTGCGGCAGCACTTCGGCGAGACGGTCGAGATTGTCCAGTTTGCTGCGCCCGGGCAGCACCGCGTTGATCGAGCGGGTGAAATACTCGCTATAACGCTGCACGCTGGCGCCGGCGAGGATGTTGCAGCTCAGCAGGCGCAGGCGGCGCTCGGCGGGTGGCGGGGCAGGACGGTCCATAGCCATTAAGTACTCAAGAACGATGACCATTGCCATCGCGAGGTGAGCATGACGTCAATGCTCACCAACGGTGTGCGAGGCGGGGTGGGCGCCTCGCACACGGTGCGGCTTATTTGCCGCCGTTCAAATCGCGCTTGGCCAGCCATTGCGTCATGGCAACCAGCTGATCCAGCGTCTTGATTTCGTTGCTGCGGTATTTGCCGTCGACAACGAGGGTCGGAGTGCCGGTGACACCCCAGGACTTGATCAGATCGAGATCCTTCTTGATCTGCGCCGTCACATCGGCGGAGGTCGCGATCTCCATGAACTTGGCGCGGTCCACGCCCTGGCGCGCATAGAAGTCGGCCAGCTCGTCGAGCGTGGAGATCGGGTAGTGGTCGTCGAACTTCGCCTTGAACAGCGCCAGATGCGTCTGATCGACCACGCCCAGCTTCTTGGCTGCGTAATAGGCGCGCGCGTACGGCAGCCATTCGTCGCTGAACGCGGCAGGCAGCAGCTTGAACTCGACGCCCGGCGGCAATTGCTTGCGCAGCTCTTCGGCCTTGGGTGCAAAGTGTGCGCAATGGATGCAGCCGTAGGAGAACACCTCGACTACTTCGACCTTGCCGCTGTCGCTATAGCGATGGTTCGGCGCCGGAAGCGTCACATACTCGGTGCCATCCGTGTAGGGGGCTGCCGCCTGATCGCCTGAGTTCTGAGCCGTGCACGCGCTGGTAAGCAGCAGGCCGCCAAGCAGGGTGATCAGCCGCAGACGGGCAAAACGCTTCAACAACATGAAACTCTCTCCATAAGTGGGGCCGCGAGCCGCCGGGAATAACCAGGTCAGCCCGATCGCCGGGTTTGAGACCGTATCGATGCCGTTCGGTTCGATCCGGCTTTACTTGCCGGCCGCTTCCTTCGAGATCAGCCACTTGGCCAGCTCGATCGTCTGCGGATAGCCACCGGCCTGGCTCACGGTGAAACGGTACTTGCCATTGATGACGATCGTTGGCGTCTGCATCACACCGTACTTCTGCACCAGCTCGTCGGCGCGCTTCATCTTGGTGTTGATCGCGAACGAGTTGGCGACCGCGGCAAATTCCTTCGGATCGGCACCGACCTTGGCATAGATCTTGGCGGCATCGTCGATCGTCGGCAGTGCGTCTGACGGCTTCAAGCCACGCCCGTTGGGGTTTTCCGAACTCAATTCCTTGGTCTTCCAGGCGGCGTCGTACATCGCGTTGGCACCCTTGTCGGCCACGCCCAGCGCTTGCGCGGTGAAGTAGGCGCGCTGGAACATCGGGAAGTTCTCGGCCGGATTGAACGACACCGGCAGGAACACCAGGGTCGCGTTCGACGGCAGTTCCTTGGCCATCTGATCGACCGTGGTATGGAATGCATTGCACGCCGGGCAGCCGTAGGAGAACACCTCGACCACTTCCACCTTGTCGGTGTCGCTTACCTTGGGTTGCTGCGGTTCGATCAGGTCGTAGTTCTTGCCTTCGACCCACTTGCCGTCGTCGACGAACGGCGTAGCTGGTTTGGCGGCGGCAGCGACAGGTGCGCTGGCGGCTGGCGCGGGCGCGGCAGTGGATGCCGGCGCGGGGGCCGCAGACGTTGCCGGTGCCGGTGCGGCGCTGGCTGGAGCGGCCGGTGTGCTGCTGGCGCTCGGTGCGGGCGACTGTGGAGCACTCGCGTTATCGCTGTCGTGGCTGCAAGCGGCAAGCGCCAGGACGGCGGTAAACAGGAACGGCAGGCGCTTCAACATGGAAAACCTCATGGAACGGATACAGGGATGGGGCTTAAAACAATATCGCCGGCGCTAGGCCGGCGATAGGTCGTCTGGAGAATTACTTGGTAGCCGGTGTGTCGCTGCCGCTTTCGGCGGCGTGTAGGCCTTCTACATAGCTGGCCAGCGCGGCGATGTCCTTGTCGTCCAGCTTCTGCGCGATGGCCGGCATGATCTTGGCGTGAGCATCGTCACCCCAGTTCCCGCCGTCGTGCCAGGCTTTCAACGTGGCCTGGATGTACTGCGCGTGCTGGCTGGTCAGCTGGGCGTAGATCGCGCCCGGATTGCCGCGACCGTCGATGCTGTGACAGGCCATGCAGGCCGGAATGTCGCGCGTAGTATCGCCTTCGCGGAACAGCTTCTGGCCCTGCTCGACCAGCGCTTCGTCGGCTACGCCGGGCAGCGAGGTCTTGGTCGCGAAGTACGCGCCGATATCGTGCATGTCCTGCTCGGACAGCGGCGCGGCCATGCCGACCATGATCGGGTTATTGCGCTTGCCGTTCTTGAAGTTCTCCAGCTGGCGCACGATGTACGACTCGTGCTGGCCGGCGAGCTTGGGGTATTGCGGGTCGGAGGAATTGCCATCGATACCGTGACAGGCACCACAGGCCGCGGCCTTGCCGGCACCGGCAGTGGCATCCCCAGGCTTGACCGCGGCGGTGGCCGCGGCAGGCGCAGCTTCGGCGGTGGCCGGGGCTTTCGTGGCGGAACTCGCTGCGGCGGCCGGCTGGGTGGCACTGGCAGCGGCGGCCGGTTTGTTGGCTTCCTGTGCAGTCACCACGCCAATGGAGAGCGCAGAGGCGAGGGTAAAGACAACTCCAAGTACAGCGGGCCGAAAACCGACAGGCCGAAAACTCATACACTTGTCTCCCGAAGAACTGCTTTGGCTGCACGGCGCGCAAGTATTGCTGACCGCAACTGGCAGAAACCTCGGAATTATCACTGCGCCATCGAAGCCGGTCAAACCATGTCGAATCCTCTACAGGGCGCACAGTTCGTGCTGGCCGCCCATCGTGTCCATCAACTGCCCGCCGATAGTGGCGCGGAAGTCGCGTTCGCCGGCCGCTCCAATGCCGGCAAATCCAGCGCACTCAATGCGTTGACGGGGCATCGCGGCCTCGCGCGCACCTCCAAGACGCCAGGCCGCACGCAGCAGATGGTGGCTTTTTCGTTGCCTCCCGTGGCGCAGGGCGAGGGGCAGCCATCGCTGGAGGCACGCCTGATCGACCTGCCCGGCTACGGCTATGCCAAGGTCCCCGAGCCGCTGCGCGAGCACTGGAAGCAGGAGATCGACGCGTATCTGAATCAGCGCAAGAGCCTGCGGGGCGTTGTGCTGATCGCCGATATCCGTCATCCGTTGAAGGAATTCGACCGGATGATGCTGGAATTCTGCTTCGCCACCGGTTTGCCTTGCCATTTATTGCTGACCAAGGCGGATAAGCTTTCGCGCAACCAGGCCGCGCAAGCGCTGGCGGCCATGCGCAAGAGCTTCCCGGATGGCTTGCATGCTACGGCGCAGATTTTCTCTTCGCCGGCCGGTACGGGCGTCGATGAGGCGCGGGAGGCCGTGATGCGGCTGCTCCGCCATGGGAGAGGGGTGGAGAGCGAGGAGTGAGTGGAGAGGAGTGAGAGAGAGCGGGCTGAGGCGAACCCGTTTCTCACTTTTTCTTAGCCAGTTGCTTGCTTTTTTCCTTGTCGCCGCCGGCACTGTCGTCGACCAGATCCGGGATGCGGTCATGAGGAGAGGAGAGCCGAGTCCGCCTCAGTCCGCTCTCTCTCACTCCTCTCCACTCACTCCTAAGCTCTCCGCCTTAATGGCTTCCATGAAAACCGCGCAAAGCGCCTCCATGCCGGCGCGGTCTTCATCATCGAAGCGTCCGACCGAGGGGCTGTCCACGTCCCACACACCGAACAGGCTACCGTCGGCGTTGACCAGCGGCACCACGATCTCCGAATTGGACGCCGCGTCGCAGGCGATATGTCCTTCGAACTCGTGCACGTCGCGCACCAGCTGGGTCTGGCGCGTCTCGGCTGCGGTGCCGCAGACGCCGCGGCCCAGCGCAATGCGAATGCAGGCTGGCTTGCCCTGGAACGGGCCGACGACCAGCTCGGTGCCGTCATAGAGATAAAAGCCGGCCCAGTTGAAGTCCGGCAGGCTGTGATAGACGAGTGCGGCGAAATTGGCGGCGTTGGCGATCACGTTCGGCTCGCCGGCCAGGATGCCTCGTGCCTGCTCGCACAGGTCCTGGTAGAGCTCGGGTTTGCTGGCGGCGGTGTTGGTTTGGATTTCGAACATGGGGTGGGCCTGGGGACGATGGCGGTCAGACGCTGAAGATGGGATGGGGTGGGGCGAAGTGCAAGGGATATGAGCAAAAGCCCCCTCACCCTAGCCCTCTCCCCCGGCGGAGCCAGGGGAGAGGGGACCTACTGAGGCGGCCTCAGCGTTTCGCATCTGCGCAACTTAGCTCCCTCTCCCCTGGCTTTGCCGGGGGAGAGGGTTGGGGTGAGGGGGGCTCCTGGCTCTTCGCGTAAACTCCTGCTCTTTAGGGGGAGCGCGAGAAACAGCTATGGACGAACAACAGCGCAAGCAACGAGCGGGGCTGATCGAGGCACATCGGCTGGACGGTTTTTTCGATGCGGCGTTCGCCTTCGCGGTGAGCATCCTGGCCATCGCCGGCACCGAGGTGCCGCGCGACCTGCACGAGATGCTGCTGGCCTTGAACCGCATCCCCGCGTTCGCCTGCAGCTTCGCCACCATGTTGGTGTTCTGGTATCGCCACGTGCGCTGGCGTGAGCGTTGCCGCGTGCATGACACCACTAGCGTACAGATCAGCCTGATGCTGGTGTTCTTCGCACTGATTTTCGTCTACCCGCTCAACATGGTCTTCTCCGCCATGTTCAACGCGGTCTACAACGGGTTTACCGGCAAGCTGCTGCCCGATGCGCTGGTGATCGAGCAGGCTCATGACATGACCTTGCTCTATCTGTGCTACGGCTCGGCCTATGCCTGCATGGCCGGTTGCCTGGCCTTGCTGTACCGGCATAGCCTGCGGCATATGCACGATGCGTCGCGCGAGGAAGTGATCGAAGCGCGCGAATCGTTTTATATACAGGTGGGCTCGATGGGCGTTGCGTTGCTCTCGGTGCTGGTGGCACTGGTGGCGCCCGACGGTGGCTGGTGGAGCGCCATTCCGGGTTGCATCTATTTCCTGCTTACGTTTGTCTATTCGTTGACGGGACGTTGGGCACGACGCATGTTGGCCGCCGAAGCATGAGCAAAGCCTGGTTTATCGCCGGCACCGATACCGGTGTCGGCAAGACGCATGCGAGTTGCACCTTGCTGCACGCATTGCAAAAGACACGACGTCGCGTATGCGGCATGAAGCCCGTGGCCAGCGGTTGCGTCGAAACACCCGAGGGGTTGCGCAACGACGATGCGCTTGCGCTGCTCGATGCGAGCAGCATCCCGCATGCGGCGTACGACATCGTCAATCCGATTGCCTTGCGTGAGCCGCTGTCGCCGCATCTGGCTGCGTTGCATGAGCACAAGCAGATCTCGCTGGAGCCGTTGCGCACGGCATTCGATCTGCTTTGCCGCGACCACGATGCGGTGGTCGTCGAGGGCGTCGGCGGCTGGCTGGTGCCGCTGGCGCCGGGGGTGTTCGCCGCGGACATCGCCCGGACCTGGCAGCTGCCGGTGATCCTGGTGGTGGGACTCAGGCTGGGCTGTCTCAATCATGCCTTGTTGAGCGCGCGGGCCATCGAAGCCGATGGCTGCCGGCTGGTCGGCTGGATCGGCAATCGCATCGATCCATCGATGGCGGCAGTCGACGAAAACCTCACGACCTTGCGGGAACTATTGTCGGCACCATGCCTGGGTGTGTTGCCGTACGGCACGCCACCGGCGCAGGCGAGCGATGCACTGGCCGACGCAATGGCTTTGCTATGCTGAGCGCCTGCCCGGACGCAGCCGCCCTATCGACTTCAACCTTTTGCAGGAGGCATTCATGTCGTCGCTTCATCATTACTTTCTTTCCATTGCCGATCTGGCTCACGCGCGCGGCAATGATCGGGATCTGAGTTACGACGGCGCCGGCCCCAACGATTTTGCTGCTGCACTGCAAGAAGCGTTGCGCAGCCCGGTCTTGTTCGAACGATGGCGCGCCAAGCAGGCCGAGCCCGATGAAGTCGACCCGAGCCTGGGCGCGACCGACGCCAATGCGAAGGTCACCGGCAAGGTGGCCGACCTCAAGACCGATGTCGAGGCGGTCACCAGCTTGCCGATGAGCATCGTGCGTCACCGTCTGAATCTTCTGATCGGACCGGCCTGGCAGTTGCGCGACATGCGCTGAGCCGGAAGCCAGGTCGATCGCGTACGGCCGTGTCCCCCCACGGCCGTTTTCATGTCGAAACTATCGGTCATGCATGGCTTGTGGGTCTTGGAATAAGAGACCGGCTGTGGTTAGAGTCGAGAACTATCTTGTTCCAGTCGCGCCGGGCAGGTGCGGCACTTTTTCACCCGGGGAGCCCCAATGTTACGTCTTCGTTTGCTCGTCATCGCCACTTCTCTTGCGCTCGGCGCCTGCTCGCAACAGTCCCAGGATGCCTCCAAGTCCGCACAACAGCCGGCTGCTCCGGGCTCCGCCGCTGCCGCGCCGGCGGCTGCCGCCTCTATTTCGAGCAATCCTTTCTATGCCGCCAGCACGCTGCCTTATCAGGCGCCGCCGTTCGACAAGATCAAGGAATCCGATTACGAGCCGGCGATCGAAGAGGGCATCAAGCAGCATCTGGCCGAGATCGAAAAGATCGCCAACAATCCGGAGCCGCCGACCTTCGACAACACGATCGTCGCCATGGAAAAAACCGGCGCGATGCTGACCCGTGTGATGCGGGCGTTCGATACCGTCACCGGTGCCAACACCAGCGATCTCTTGCAGAAGGTGCAGGAAGAGGAGGCGCCCAAGCTCTCCGAGCATCAGGACGCCATCACGCTCAACGGCAAGCTGTTCGCGCGTATCGAGGCGATCTACAACCAGCGCGATGCGTTGAAGCTCGATCCCGAGTCGCTGCGACTGGTCGAAGTGACCTACAAGAATTTCGTGCGCGGCGGCGCCAAGCTGTCCGATGCCGACAAGGCCAAGCTGAAGGATCTCAACAAGGAAGAATCCTCGCTGACCGCCCAGTTCTCCAACAAGTTGCTGGCCGCCACCAAGGACGCCGCCCTGGTCGTGGATGACAAATCCAAGCTGGCGGGCCTTTCGGACGCCGAAATCACGGCCGCCCAAAGCGCTGCCAAGGATCGCAAGCTCGATGGCAAATACGTCGTCGTGCTGCAGAACACCACGCAGCAGCCGGCGCTGCAGGATTTGAGCGATCGCGATACGCGCGAATCGCTGTTCAAGGCATCGTGGGGACGCACCGAAAAGAACGACGCCAACGACACGCGCGACATGATCGAGCGTATCGCACAGATCCGCGCGCAGCAGGCCCAGCTGCTCGGCTACCCGAACTATGCCTCGTGGAAACTCGAAGACCAGATGGCGAAGAAGCCGGAGGCCGCGACCAAGTTCATGCAGGACCTGGTGCCCGCGGCGACGGCGCGCGCGCAGACCGAGGCGAAGGACATCCAGTCGGTCATCGACGCGCGGAAGGGCGGTTTCAAGGTCGCCGCGTGGGACTGGGAGCACTACGCCGAGCAGGTGCGCAAGGCCAGGTACGATCTGGACGAAAGCCAGATCAAGCCGTATTTCGAGCTGGATAATGTGTTGCAGAACGGCGTGTTCTATGCGGCCAACCAGCTCTACGGCCTGACCTTCAAGGAGCGCAAGGACATTCCGGTGTGGCAGCCGGACGTACGCGTGTTCGAAGTATTCGACGCCAACGGCCAGTCGATGGCGTTTTTCTATTGCGATTACTTCAAGCGCGACAACAAGGGCGGCGGCGCCTGGATGAGCAACCTGGTCGATCAGTCCAAGCTGCTGGGCACCAAGCCGGTCGTATACAACGTCACCAACTTCACCAAGCCCGCCGCCGGCCAGCCGGCATTGCTGTCGTTCGACGACGTGATCACCATGTTCCACGAGTTCGGTCACGCCCTGCACGGCATGTTTGCCGACTCGCAGTACCCCTCGTTGTCGGGCACCAGCACCGCTCGCGACTTCGTCGAGTTCCCCTCGCAGTTCAACGAGCACTGGGCGACCGATCCGAAGGTATTCGCCAACTTCGCCAAGAACTACAAGACCGGCGAACCGATGCCGCAGGCGCTGGTCGACAAGATCAAGAAGGCCAGCAATTTCAATAAGGGCTACGACATGACCGAACTGGTCGCCGCTGCCCTGCTGGACATGGATTGGCATTCGCTCGGTGCCGACGCACCGAAACAGGATGCCGACAAGTTCGAAAGCGATTCGTTGAAGAAGAACAAGATCGACCTCAGCTACGTACCGCCGCGTTACCGTTCGAGCTACTTCCAGCACATCTGGGGCAACGGTTACGCCGCCGGCTACTACGCCTACCTGTGGACGCAGATGCTCGCCGACGACAGCTTCGAATGGTTCAAGGAGCACGGCGGCCTGACCCGCGAGAACGGCGATCGCTTCCGCAAGATGGTCTTGTCGCAAGGCAATACCCAGGACCTGAGCACGATGTACCGCACGTGGCGCGGCAAGGATCCGAGCGTGGAGCCAATGCTGATCGATCGTGGCCTGAAGCAGAAGTAAGCCTTCAGACCTGTAGCAAAAAAGCCGGCGTCGCCGGCTTTTTTGTTTTCGGTGGACACTTGCACCCGCAGCTTCCCCCCGCTAGAGCGCGCGCACTTTACTACCCAGCCTAAGGGGCTGCCGTCATGCGTGTCATCAATCACTCGAGGCTTTTCACCGCGTCCTAAGGGACGTTTGCATCGCACAGGACGGTCCTGTCGCGTTGTCGTGAACCTTTGTCTTTGGCGCTCGTTGCGCTGGTGAAATGATGAATACGTCTACACGGAATCTGCGTGCCGGATGGGTGCGCCTATGGTTGCTGCGTCTGTATCGCGCTCGCCTCGATGCGAGTGCGAACGATGACAGCGCACTCTTTACGTTGATTTACCAGGGGCTGCGCCGCCTGCGCGTACGTCGCTGTACGGAAGATCGCGACGCCTTGCGTGCCAAGGTGGCGGCGATGCTCGAACGAAACGATAGCCGGCCGGCTCTCCGGGCCGGGCAGCATCCGCTGTTTGCCGATCTCGCCCGCGTGTTCTCGCTCGATGCGGATGCGTTGCTGGTATTTGCCTTCTTCTGCGCGGTCCATAGCGACGACATGCTCGGAGCCGCCGCGCGCGACGAGAAACGCTACCCGTCCAATCGCGCGGGTATCTTGCGTTTGCTGGGCGATGCGCTGGGGTTGCCGCAGGACCGGCTGCGTCGCAGTTTGCGCGTGAAGGGTGCGTTGCTATCCAGCGGGCTCATCTCGATCTATCACGGAAACTATGGCGGGGCGGCGGACTGCGTTGAGCTCGGCGACGGCATTCTTGCCATCGTGAGCGACGATGCGGCCGATGCGTCGGCTTATCTCGAGCAGCTTTTTGAGCTGGCGGGTCCAAGCGACCTGACGCTGGCGGACTATGCGCACGTGCAAGCGGACGTCGACCGGATCCGTGCCTATCTCGATACGACGCCTGATGAAGGCAAGGCAGCGAATGTCTTGTTGTATGGACCTCCGGGTACCGGCAAGACCCAGCTGGCGAGGACGCTTGCCGGTGCGTTGGGCCGCACGCTCTATCTGGTGCGCACCGCCGATAGCGATGGCGATCCGATCGAAGGGCGCAGCCGACTGAAGGCGTACGAAGCTGCGCAGCGTGCGCTGTCGGCGAATCGGCAGGCGTTGTTGCTGTTCGACGAAATCGAGGACGTCCTTGGTTCATCGGAGGGTAGATGGGGCAGTGCGGTCAACTACAAGAGCTGGCTCAATCGGCAACTGGAGGTGTCTCGCGTTCCCTGCATCTGGATCGGCAATGGCCTGGGCAGGATGGATGATTCCCAGTTGCGCCGTTTCGACGTGGTACTGGAATTGACTCCCCCGACGCGCACCACCCGACGAGCGATGTTGCAGCAGCGATTGCAGGACTGGAATATCGCCCCTTCGCTGCTGGACGACATCGCATCGAACGATGCCTTCGCGCCCGCGCACTACGACCGTGCCGCGCGCATGCTCGATCGAATGCGGCATGTGGAGGGTGTGGATGCGGAGCGCGTCTTGCGCGATTCGCTCAATGAAATCCTGCAATCGCGCGGGTTGCCCGCGCTGGGGCGGAGTCGTCGCTCAGTGAGGTTCGACACCACGCTGTTGCGTACCGATCAGCCGATTGCTCCCGTGCTCGATTTGTTGGAGCGACAGCCGAGCGGACGGCTTTGTCTGTATGGGCCGCCGGGCACTGGCAAGACGGCGTTGGCTGCGCATATCGCCGAGCGTCTGGATCGGCCTTTGTTGAAGCGCCGCGCCGCGGAGCTGCTCGGTTCCTATATCGGTCAGACCGAGCAGGCCATCGCACGGATGTTTCGTGAGGCCGAACGGGAGGGCGCGGTGCTCTGTCTCGACGAAGCGGATAGTTTTCTGCGCGATCGGCAAGGTGCGCAGCGCAGTTGGGAAGTCACCCAGGTCAACGAACTGTTGACCCGACTGGAAGACTTCGAAGGCATTTTCGTTGCGTCCACCAACCTGATGGACAGCCTGGATGCGGCCGCGCTGCGACGCTTCGATTTCAAGCTGCGCTTCGAGTGGCTGGATCTGCAGCAGCGCAGGCATCTGCTTGAACACTATGTGCAGCGTTTCGATTTGAAGCGGGACATGGAGGAGACTGAACGCATGCGTGAGCTGGGCATGCTCGATTGCGTCGCGCCAGGCGACTTTGCTGCGCTCAGTCGCCGGCTCGAAGCAAATGCTGGTTGTAGCGAACGCGAACTCCTGCAGTGGCTGCGCAGTGAGCAGGCGCTGAAGCCGGGCGTCAGGTCTTCGCGGATCGGTTTTGTCACATGAGTTTGAGAGCGTCGCGACTGAAGTCGCTCCTACAAGCTAGCTGTGCCTGCCTAACTTGTAGGAGCGACTTCAGTCGCGACCGTGGCACCCACGACCTCAACTACGCGCCGCCACTTCATCAATATGCTTGAGCAGATCGGCAGGGTCTTCATAGACGCGAAATGCCCCCGCGCTTTCCAGTTCCTGCTGCCCGTAACCGCCCGATAGCACGCCCACCCCGAGCGCGCGGCAGCGCTGCGCAGCAAGCATGTCCCAGATGCTGTCGCCGATCACCAGCGACTTCTGGATGTCGATGCCCAGACGCTCCGCCGCCGTGATGAAGAGATCGGGATCGGGCTTGGCATGGCGTACCTGATCGCGCGTCACCACCGGCACCTTGTCCGGATCGACGCCAAGGATGTCCAGGTTGTGCCTTGCCGTTTCCATGCGCCCGCTGGTGGCGATCGCCCAGGGAATTTCTTGTTCGGTGAGATAACGCAGCAACTCGCGCGCACCGGGTAGCGGGCGCACGTCATCGTGCATGGCTTGCCGCTGGTAGGCTTCGGCATGCCATTGGCGCAAACGCGCGAGCCGTTCCTCGGTAATTTCCAGCCCGGTTTCACGCAGCAGGATGTTGGTAAACAGGCCGCCGCTCATGCCGATCTTGCGATGGATGCGCCACACCGAAAGCTCGACGCCTTCCTTGTCCAGCGCTTCTTTCCACGCCAGTACGTGCTGATAGACGCTGTCGATCAAGGTGCCGTCGAGATCGAACAGAAAGGCCGTGTTGGCGCGCGACATGCATTTCTCCAAAAAGCTGCGGGGACGGCAAGTTTACGAAAGACCGCCGTCTTTCCATGCGTAGTACATGCCCTGACTGAACAGGTGCGTGATGTTCTTGCCGTCGGCCCACGGATAGCGCGCCTTGAACAGCGGCTCGAAATCGCTGATGTGGGTGTGATTGCCGGCGGTCATGGCCAGTTGGTAGACCGTATCGTGGCCGAACTTCATTGCCTCCTGGCAGAGGCGATTGAATTCATCGAGTTCGACTTGCGCAAGTTGCGGATAGCGCAGGCGCAGGCGCGGCTGGATCGGTTTCAACCAGTTCTCGCCCCATTCCATCGCCAGGGCGAGACCTGCGTTCAGTTGCTCCGCCCGAAGCGTGTCCGGGTCGATCTGGACTTGCCGCTTGCGCCAGAAGCGGAGCACCTGCGTACCTCGATCAGGGTCGCCGTTCGGCGAGGATGGGGCGTCCCGATTCGATCACGGCCAGTGCGGCGGCGCCGATCAGGCCGGGCTCGGGATTCATGATCGCCTGCGTCGGGACCTTCTCCATGATGTCGCGGAAACGGCCCTTGGCTTCGAAGCGTTCGCGGAAATGCCCACGTCCGAGCCACGGCAGCAGGATCGGGATCAGGCCGCCGGTGAGATACACACCGTCCCATGCGCCGAGCGTCAGCACCAGCTCGCCGGCGACGCTGCCGAAGATGCCGGCAAACGTCTCGACCGTGCGCACGCATATCGGGTCGCTGTTGTTGTTGGCGCGCTCGGTGATGTCTTCGGGCAGCAAGTCGTCCGGCTTCTGGCCGGCGATGGCGCAGATCGCGTCATACAGGTTGACCAGGCCCTGGCCGCAGATCAGGCGTTCATTCGACACGCGGCCGAATTTGCCGTTGAGATACTTGAGGATATCGATGTCTTCGGGGCTGTGCGCGGCAAAGCCGGCGTGGCCGCCTTCGGTCTGCAGCACGCTGCAATGACCGTCGCGCACCAACAGGCCGCCGACGCCCAGGCCGGTACCGGGGCCGACCACGCAGAAGGTCTGTTCCTGATGCGCGCCGATATCGGGCAGGGCGAGCTTGCCCACCGGCACCAGGTCGTTCTGCTTGAGCAGGATCACCGCCATGCTTTGCGCGGCGAAATCGTTGACCAGATGCACCCAGTCCATCTTCAGCTCGTCGGACAGCTTGTGCGCCGCGATGGACCAGGGGTTGTTGGTGATCTTGACGGTTTCGCCGTCGCTGATGCGGCCGGCTGCGGCGATGACCGCGTTTTTCGCGGTCAGGCCGGTGTCGCTGTGGTACTGGCGGATCGCTTCGGCGAGCGAGCCGAAGTCCTTAACGCGGTAACGGCGGACGGTATCGTGCAGCAACGGGTCCGATTGCGTGCAATCGGCCAGGCCAAAACGGACATTGGTGCCGCCGAGGTCGGCGAGAAGGGTGTGACTGCTAGCGGAAGAACTCATGAAAAATCCTGGCAGAGCGGGTCACGCAAGCCTCTTTCGGTCCGAATCAGTCGTCCAGCACCGCGCCGTTGCTTTCGATCACCTTGGCATAAAGTTTCGCCGTCGCCTTGGGCGTACGTTTTTGCGTGGCGAAATCCACATGGTACAGGCCGAAGCGTTTAGAAAACCCCAACGACCATTCGAGATTATCCAGCAATGACCACGCGTAGTAACCCTTCAGATTGACGCCGGCATCGATGGCTTTGCGCAAGGCCTTCAAATGCTTGCGTAAATAGTTTGTGCGCAGCGGGTCGTCCAGCACCTCGGCCTCGGCCACCGGCGGGTCGTAGAAGGCCGAGCCGTTCTCGGTGATGTATAGCGGAATGTCGCCGTAGCGGCTCTTGAACCAGGTCAACGTATCGGTCAGGCCCTGCTCGAACACTTCCCAGCCGGTCTCGGTGTAGGTTTTATTGGGCTGGCGTACCGGCGTGGCCTTGAGCGGGTACTGGTTCGGGTCGTGCTTGACCACGGCGCGGGTGTAGTAATTGATGCCGACGAAATCGACCTTCTGTTGGGTCAGCTTGAAATCGTCCGCAGGGAAATCCGGCCACGCGTCGCCGAAGATTTCCTTGAGCTCGGGCGGGTAGCTGCCCAGCAGCGCCGGGTCGGCGAACTGCTCATTCATATAGGCGTGCGCGCGGCGCGTGGCGGCCAGATCTTCGGCGCTCTGCGAATGCGGGTACTTCGGCTCGATGTTGAACACCACGCCGATCTCGTGCTTGCCGTGCGCGCGGTAGGCCTGGATGCCGGCGCCGCTGGCGCGCATCAGATTGTGCGCCGCAATAGGCGCTTCGTATTTGTTGCGATGACCCGGCGCGAGCGCACCGTGCAGGTAGCCGCCATCGGTGACTACCCAGGGTTCGTTGAGCGTGGACCAGCGCTGCACGCGGCCGTCCAGCGCCTTGAACATCACTTCGGCGTACTCGGCAAACCAGTGCGCGACATCGCGGTTGAGCCAGCCGCCGCGGTCGTCCAGCGCCGCCGGCAGGTCCCAATGGAACAGGGTGACGTTGGGTGCGATGCCGTTGGCGAGCAGCTCGTCGACCAGTCGCGAGTAGAAATCCAGGCCTTTCTGGTTGATCCGGCCGGTACCCTCGGGCAGCACGCGCGCCCAATTGACGCTCAGGCGATAGCCCTTCAGGCCGAGCGCCTTCATCAACTGCACGTCGTCCTTGTAGCGGTTGTAGTGGTCGCAAGCGATGTCGCCGGTGTCGCCGCCGACCATCATCCCGGGGGTATGGGCGAAGCGCTCCCAGATGCTCGGGCCGGCGCCATCGGCCAGCGGCGAGCCTTCGATCTGATAGGCGGACGTGGCGGCGCCCCAAAGGAAACCATCGGGAAAGCGGTAGCTGCTCATGACTTTAAGGCTCTCGATGCCGCATCGCGGCTTGATGTAAACGATTACATTGCGAGAATATCCGAATATTCCCCACTTGTGCAGCCATTTGGCGCATCGTGGGCCGGTTTTATCCCATCCAGCAGGCTTCGGCGCCCGGCCAGGCCAGGAGATACATGCATGGCCAGTGTTCGTCTCGACAAGCTGCGCAAGGTCTATCCCAACGGTCATGTCGGGGTAGCCGATGCCAGCTTCGAGATTGCCGACGGCGAACTGTTGGTGCTGGTCGGTCCCTCCGGCTGCGGCAAGACTACCTTGCTACGGATGATTGCGGGCCTGGAAACCATCAGCGGCGGCACGCTGAGCATCGGCGACCGTGTCGTGAACGAGGTGGCGCCGAAGGATCGGGACATCGCGATGGTGTTTCAGAACTATGCGCTCTACCCGCATATGACGGTGGCCGAGAACCTCGGTTTCGGTCTGAAGCTGCGCAAGCAGGATCCGGCCGAGATCGATCGCCGTGTACGCGAAGCGGCCGCGATTCTGGAACTGGAACAGCGGCTCGACTCGCGCCCGGCGGCGCTGTCGGGTGGGCAGCGTCAGCGCGTGGCGCTGGGTCGTGCGCTGGTGCGCAATCCGAAAGTCTTTTTGCTCGACGAGCCGTTGTCGAACCTGGATGCCAAGCTGCGTCTGTCGATGCGCGTGGAGATCGCCCGCCTGCATCGCCAGCTCAAGGCGACCATGATCTATGTGACGCACGACCAGATCGAAGCCATGACCCTGGGCCAGCGCATCGTGGTGTTGAACGGCGGTGTGATCCAGCAGATCGATACGCCGATGAACCTCTATGACCGCCCGGCCAATCTGTTCGTGGCCGGCTTCCTTGGCAGCCCGGCGATGAATCTGTTGCACGGCACGTTACGCCGTGAAAACGGCTGGATGTTGCAGGCCGCGCAAGGCGTATTGGCACTTGGCGAACTGGCGCAAGGCGCGGCGCTCGAAGCCTGTCAGGGACGGGAGGTCGTGCTCGGCCTGCGCCCCGAAGACCTGATACCGCAGAAAGACGCCGAGGGCGCCCTGTTCAGTGCGCAGCTGGAAGTGGTCGAGCCGGTGGGCAACGAGATGTTTCTCAACCTGCGTTATGGCGACCAGGCGGTGGTCTCGCGCACGCCGTCGCGCGAGCTGCCCGAGCGCGGCAGCACGCTGCATTTCGGCTTTCATCCGGAACGGCTGCATTTCTTCGATGCCGGCAATGGCGAACGCATCGAAAACTGATTCCTTGCCTGAACGGACGCCGGGGTTTCACGGCGGTGCAGTCAACGCCGCCGGTGGCACCACGTTCTTGCGATGGCACGGCACGCGCGGGGTGCGCTGCCGTCCATCCACCTTTGGAGAACTCTCATGAAGTCGATTCGTCGTCTTATTGCGGCTGCGTTCGTCGTGTCCACGGCTGTCGCTTCCGTTGCGATGGCGCAGACCGCCGATGTTCCCGGGCATCCGCGCGTCAACGAGGTCAATCAGCGCATTGACAATCAGCAGAATCGGATCAGCAACGGCGTCGCCAACGGCACGGTGAACGGCAAGCAGGCGGCGCGCGATGAAACGCGCGATGCGAACATCGCCCAGCGTGCGAGTGCCGACGAAGCCAAGCACAACGGTCATCTGACCAAGAAGGAAACGCGCAACCTCAATCGCGCGGAAAATCGCAACAGCCGCGATATCCGTCGCCAGAAAGCGCACTGATCGCGTAACGAACCGATGGTCGCGGCGGGGCGCCGTGGCCATCGTGTTGCTTGCTCAGGCTTGTTTCTGCAGGCCCTGCAGTGCCGTCAATAGTTTCGTGCCGTTGGGACTGCCCCAACCGGTACAGGCGTCCCAGCCCTTGGACGCCTTGAAGTCACCGTTGTTGCCCGACGTGACGTCATGAAACGCCGTCGTGCCGATCTGATAGATCGCCGCATGCACATCGCCGAGCGGACTCCCCAACGATTGGTTGCAGCGCGCAATCAACGCCGCCCATAGCGGCGCCACCGCGCTGGTTCCACCGATCACGGTGTCCTGGCCATCGACGCGTACCGCATAACCGCTGGCCGGATCGGCATCCCCTGCTACATCGGGGACGCCGCGACCGGTCTTGCCGGCGGGCAGGGTGATACCGTTCTGCCAATCGGGCTTGGCCACCTGTGTGCTGACACCACCGCCGGTAGCGCCTTCGTCCGAGGCGGTTTCGTTCCAGACCGTTTCGCTCTTGATCGTCGTGCCGCTGGCTTGCAGACGTGTGCCGCCGCAGGCGAGTACATACTGGCTGGATGACGGGAAATCCACGTGCGGCTGATTGTCGGTTTCGCCGTCGCTGGAACCGTCGTCGCCCGCGGCAGCGATGACCGTAACGCCCAGTGCCACCGCGTCTTCGAGTGCGCTCTGCATCGCGTCGAACGACTGTGTGCTCCAGTTATTTTCGGGGCCACCCCAGCTGATCGAAATGACCGATGGCTGGTTGGTCGTGTCGTGCGCGGCCTGCGAAATGGCCTCGTAGAAACCCTGGTCGGTATTCGGCGCAAAGTAGACGGCGATTTTTGCATTGTTCGCCAAGGCGCCGGCCACTTCGATATCGAGCAATACCTCCGCGTCCGCGTCGCCGCCCGGTTGATTGCTTCCACCGGAGACCGCCACATCCACGACGGTCGGAGTCTTCAGCTGCAACGACGAAAAATAGGTAGAGAGATCGTCGCTCTGATAGCCGCCGCCGAGTTCGATCAAGGCGATCGTCTGGCCGCTGCCGTCCGTGCCATCGGGATACTGATAGAGCTGGCCGACCTGCAACGGCGTGAACGACTGCGACGCCGGCTGTTTGGCCAGACGAAAATGAGGTTTGGCAACCGGGCGCTGATCCAGGCCGAGTACCGCGATGACATGCGGGCCTAATGTCTGGCTCGGCTGCGGCGCATGCCGGCAACCGGTAAATTGCCGGCCGTCGGGAGTTTCATAACGCCCCAGTTCCACGCCGAAGGCTTTCTGCAGGGCGGATATGCTGCCACGCAGGCGCATCGAACGGCGGTGCATCTGGCAATCGGTTTCCTGCAGACCGTAGTCGCGCGCGAAACCGCGCAGACGCTCGACATCCGCAGGGTCGGCGCCGAAACGTTCGCCGAAGCTGGTACGTGATGGAGCATGTCTGGTCGGCCAGTGCGCCGGCTCCGGCGGTGTACCTCGACGTCGCAGCACGACGGTGACTTCCATCGTGTCGTCCGCGCCATGCGGGCCGAGGTAGCGAGCGGTTTGTGGGAAGGTCGAAGAGGTGGGCGAGGCAGACATGAAGCAACACTCCGTGGGGGGCGGGTTCTTGAGGTTGCGCCCGCCTGTGTTGCATGGACGTGTTAGCGGGATCGGGCGTTTAGGCGGATGTCATTTTCTGCGTGAAAACCTGCGATGCGACGCGATGTCCTGCGCCAGTCCTTACGGCCCAGGCGTAGAATGGCCCGATTGTGTATCGCTGAGGCCGTTGCCATGACTTTCCCCGCTGTCCGCATGCGCCGTATGCGTCGCGATGCGTTCTCCCGTGCCCTGATGCGCGAAACGACATTGACGAGCGCCGACCTGATCATGGTGGCGTTTGTGATCGAGGGCGAAGGGCAACGCGAGGCCGTGCCGTCGATGCCGGGCGTGGACCGCCTGTCGATCGACGAGTTATTGAAACTGGCCGGCGAGTGCGTGCGGCTGGGGATTCCGGCGCTGGCCCTGTTTCCGTCACCCGGCGTGTCGGTAAAGAGCGAAGATGCAAGCGAGGCCTGGAACCCCGATGGCCTGATGCAGCGTGCAACGCGCGCGTTGAAGGCGAAGTACCCCGAGCTTGGTCTGATCGGCGATGTTGCGCTCGATCCTTACACGACGCACGGCCAGGACGGTCTGATCGATGAGGACGGCTACGTGATGAACGAGCCGACGGTCGAAGCCCTGATCAAGATGTCGCTCGCACAGGCGGAAGCCGGGATGGATTTCGTCGCGCCGTCGGACATGATGGACGGCCGGATCGGCTCGATTCGCGATGCGCTGGAAGACGCCGGTCATATCCATACGCGCATTCTCGCGTACTCGGCCAAGTACGCGTCCGCGTTCTATGGTCCGTTCCGCGATGCCGTCGGCTCGGCCGCCAATCTGGGCAAGGGCAACAAGCACACTTACCAGATGGACATCGGCAACAGCGATGAAGCCCTGCGTGAAGTCGAGCTCGATATCAGCGAAGGCGCCGACGCGGTGATGGTGAAGCCGGGTCTGCCGTATCTGGACATTCTGCGTCGTGTGAAAGATACCTTCGGCGTGCCGACCTTCGTGTATCAGGTGAGCGGCGAGTACGCGATGCTCAAGGCGGCTATTCAGAACGGATGGCTGGAAGAGCGTGCGGTCGTGCTCGAGTCGCTGACGGCGATGAAGCGTGCCGGTGCGGATGCGATTCTTACTTATTTTGCGATCGATGCTGCGCGGTGGTTGCGCGGCGAGTAATTTGGCCGTGATGTAACGGTGTGTCGCGACTGAAGTCGCTCCTACAGGCTAGCGGGGCTTTCCCTAGCTTGTAGGAGCGACTTCAGTCGCGACCAGCCACCGTCTACGCCTGCACCGTCACCGGCACCGACATATGCCCCACCGCATACACCTGTTGAGCCGGACTCACCGGCAACTCGCGCCACAAACGAAACCTCACCATCGTCCAGCTCCCCGGCTCATAAGCACTCACTGCAGCCAAGGCACCATGCGCCGTGTCATGCAGCGCACGATCCCGCTCAAGCTGGCGCAATGCCTCAAGATCGGCGTACGGCGCAATCGGCAGCAATTCGCGCGTGGCACACACAGCATCGCGCATCTCCGGCTTGAGGCTCGCCTGCCACACCGACCACAAACGAATCGACGGCCGTCCAAACGCGTCGCATAGCGCGGCAAATCCGGGCCCGGCAAGGAACGCGTTCATGCCTTTCTCGTTACGCCACAGATAGAACGGCGCGTAGAGGTTCTCGTGCGAGGGCAGACGGTCGTCGCCACGCGTCGCACTCAGATAGGCCTTGAATGCCAGATGGGGGAAGTCGTCGGTCATCCCACCTTTCTCGGCGATTCGACGGCGGATGATCGCCATGTCGTAGTCGGCCGGAAAGGTGAAGCTGTATTGCATCGCGATCATTGCATCGCTTCCGCAGCGGTGATCCCGGCGCGACCGCCGCCGAAGGACCAGTCCTCCGACGCGGTGGTATGTACCACCACCATCACGTCCTCCGGGTCGATGCCCGGACCCTCGGCCAGCAATTGGGTCAGACGGCGATAGAACTGGCGCTTGGTGTCGGCATCGCGCGGGCGGCCGACGGTGATCGCGATATGCACGAAATCGTCCGAGCGCGGGCCGCCGAGATAATCGCGGTCGTAGAAGAACTCGCCCGGCTCCAGCTGGTGAATCATCTGGAAGCGATCGTTGGCCGGGGTGTTGAACGCCTCGTTCATGGCGCGATAGAGATTGTCGGCGAGCGAGCGCAAATACTCGGGGGACTTGCCCTTGTGAAGCGTGATGCGTGCGTACGGCATGACATGAACTCCTCGGGTGACTTGACGAAGTGCAGGCTACAGCGGCAGGATGATCCTGAAAATCGGGAAATTTAAAAGTAATAGTCCATTTTTTTGGTACTAATCCATGCGCCGCATCCATTTCGACCTCGATGTGCTGCGTACCTTCGTTGCTGGCGTGGAGCTCAACAGCTTCGCCAAGGCGGCGGACCGCCTCGGTCGCTCGACCTCGGCGGTCAGTGCGCAGTTGAAGAAGCTGGAGGATCAGGTCGGCACGCCCATACTGCGCCGCCAGGGCCGCGGCATGGCGCTGACCGAGACCGGCGAAACGATGCTGGCCTATGCGCGGCGCCTGCTCGAGCTCAACGACGAGGCGGCCACGGCCTTGCATGGCGCCGAACTCGAAGGCTGGGTGCGCCTTGGGCTGCAGGAGGATTTCGGCGAATCGCTGCTGGCGGACGTGCTGGGCCGGTTTGCCCGGGCGCACCCGAAGGTGCGGATCGAGGCGCGTATCGCGCGCAATCGCGAACTGCTCGAGCGCATCGATAAAGGTCAGCTCGATCTGGCGCTGGCCTGGGACGCCAACTACAGCACGCCTTACCAGGAACGTATCACCGAGCTGCCGATGCGCTGGATCGGGCCGGCCCATGGCACGTTCCATTGGCAACCCGGTGAGCCGGTACCCCTCGTGTCTTTGGATGCGCCTTGCCTGATGCGGACGGCAGCGACCACGGCGCTGGACCGTGCCGGCATACCCTGGCGTATCGCCTTCACCAGCGCGAGCCTTGCCGGCATCTGGGCCGCGGTCGCCGCCGGCCTGGGCGTAGGCATGCGCACCGAAGCGGGCCTGCCGGGGCTGGTCGGTGTAATGACGCATGTCGCGTTGCCTGATTTACCCATGCTCGGCCTGTTTCTGCATCGCGCTAACGCCGAGCCATCACCGGCAGTAGCACGTCTGGATGACATATTGCGCCAGGCGTTAGTGCCGCTGTCGCGCATCGCAAAGACGTAGGCGGATCCATGCGCTGCGTGGAATAATCGCGAGAACTTAAGGAGCGCGCTTGGACAGTCATCATTTCCTGCAAACCGCGCTGGTCTTCCTGCTGGCGACGGTCATCGCGGTACCGCTGACGAAGCGGTTTCGGCTCGGTTCCGTGCTCGGCTATCTGGTCGCCGGCGTGGTTATCGGTCCGCAATTGCTCGGCTTGATATCCGATACCGGCGGCGTCGCGACGATCTCCGAATTCGGCGTGGTGCTGATGCTGTTCGTGATCGGCCTGGAGTTGTCGCCACAACGCCTGTGGGTGATGCGCCGTTCGGTCTTCGGTACCGGCATGCTGCAGGTGTTGGCGACCAGTCTGGTGATCGCCCTGGTGGGCTATTACTTCTTTGGCCTGACGACGAAAGGCGCGGCTATCATCGGCGGCAGCCTCGCCTTGTCCTCGACCGCGTTCGGACTGCAGATTCTCGCCGAGCGCAAAGAAGCCGGCTCGGCCTATGGACGCCAGGCATTTGCGATTCTGTTGTTCCAGGATCTGGCCGCGATCCCGTTGATCGCCGCCATCCCATTGCTTGCCAGCGCGAAGCACGGCTTCGACGTGGCGGCCAGTGCGCGCACGGTGTTCGGCATTCTGGCAGTGGTGGTGGGTGGACGGTATTTGTTGCGGCCGGTGTTCCGTTTCGTCTCGCGTGCCAATGCGGTGGAGGTATCGACGGCGACCGCTCTGCTGGTTGTGATGGGTACGGCATGGCTGATGGAACTGGTCGGCGTGTCGTCGACGCTCGGCGCCTTCCTTGCCGGTGTGCTGCTGGCCGACTCGGAATACCGCCACGAGCTCGAGTCGCATATCGAACCCTTCAAGGGTCTGCTGTTGGGCCTGTTCTTTATCAGCGTCGGCATGTCGATGGACGTGGCGGTGCTGCTGAGCAAGCCATACACCGTCGCCGCGCTGGTGGCGGCATTGCTGGTGCTTAAAGGCGCGCTGCTGTGGCCGCTGGGTCGTATTGTCGGCGGGCTCAACCGCTCCGATGCCTTGCGTCTGGCGGTGCTGCTGGCCTGCGGCGGCGAATTCGCCTTCGTCGTGCTCAAGCAAGCCCAGGAGGCGATGCTGATCACCGCGCAGCAGCAAAGCATGCTGGTGCTGGTGATCACTCTGTCGATGGCGCTCACGCCGATCCTGGTGGTCGTAGCCGCCAAGCTGCTCGGCGCGGTGGCGGAAAAGAAACCCACACGCGAATACGACGAGATTACGGCAGACGCGCCGCGCGTCATCATTGCCGGCTTTGGTCGTGTCGGTCAGATCGTCGGTCGTGTCCTGCGTGCGCAGCGCATTCCGTTCGTGGCGCTGGAGTCGTCGGTCGAGCAGATGGATACGCTGAGCCGCTTCAACAACACCTCGTTGTTCTTCGGCGACCCCGGTCGCGCCGACCTGCTGCGCGCGGCGCAGGCGGACAAGGCTGAAGTATTCGTACTGGCCACGGACGATCCTGATGCGAACCTGCGCATCGCCCGCCTCGTGCGCCGGCAGTACCCGCATCTGAAAATCATCGCGCGCGCACGCAACCGCCAGCATGCCTTCCGTCTGATGGATCTCGGCGTGGAGATGCCGGTACGCGAGACGTTCTATTCCAGCCTCAAGATGACGCGCATGACGCTGGAAAGCCTGGGGCTTTCCAGCGAGCTGGCGAACGATCGCGTCGATCGTTTCCGCGAACACGACATCCGCTTGCTGAAGGCCCAATACCTCGTCTACGACGACGATGTACGCCTGACGCAGACTTCGCGCGAAGCATTGAACGATCTGATGCACATCTTCGACGCCGACGACGACCCTGTTGCCAAGCAGGAACGCGAGACCTCGACGCCGTCGAAGGAGTTGAGTGAGGAAGAGGAGTAGCTGAAGAGCGGGGAGTGAGTGAAGAGGAGTGAGGAGTGAGTAAGAGCGCACATCCCCACATCTCACACCACCCACCTATTCGTCATTCCGGCGAAGGCCGGAATCCATTCCTCAGCGCATCGGCTTGCGACACGTTGTCTGACAAGCGAGAGCCTGAGGAATAGATTCCGGCCTGCGCCGGAATGACGAGAGGGGTAGGCGAGGGTGAGAGGGCGGACGCTTTAAGTCCTCAGCGCCGCGACGCCTCGCGCACAAATCCGGCGTACCTCAGAAGCGCCAGAAGTGTCCCCTGACGGTTCGAGTAGGCGGCACGAACGGTTTTATCCCTCAATGCTGCTCAGAGCTCTGGCTCGCAAGGCCATTTCTTTTTGGTTACTTTTGCTTTGGGCCGGCGGTTTCAACCGGTCGATGCAACACCACATGGTGATGACGACCGGGAGAGACGATGAGCAAAGTAGGATCAACCGTAAGGGGTCTGAGCGCGGAAGAGAGGAGGCGGCTATG
>Ga0105239_10000481_pt1 | contig 58265 bp, 55 predicted proteins | sample KBSC44metaG_FD_92761 | JGI IMG/M metagenome (GOLD analysis project Ga0105239, IMG submission 92761) | Corn rhizosphere microbial communities from Kellogg Biological Station, Michigan, USA - KBS C4-4 metaG | ecosystem: Host-associated > Plants > Roots > Rhizosphere > Soil | place: Michigan, USA...
GAAGCTATGCCGACTATCCGTACTATGGTAGTAGCGTGTAATGGTGCCGATACGAGCGGGATGGATACGAATGATCTTTCAACTATCGCATCTGCGTGGGACAAGGCGTTTACGGGGTGCACAAAAGCTATCAAGGACCTTGCTTCGGTAAAAAACGCTGACGTTGCAACAGTGGGTAAAAAGCTAGAGGGCTATTTTCAAGAGATGCGCACCGATATCGTGGCACTTCAGAACGCATATGTTGCTAAGGATGAGTCGGCATTTATGAAGGCCTACAATTCATTCACTGACGTAGAAAATAAGTATAATTCTGACGAAAGTCTAAAAAATATTAAAAAGCACCAAGATAGTCTCACGCCAGAAGCGGAAATTAATAAGCTCTTGGCAACTATTCGCTCTCGCGAGTAATAATATGACTAAGCAGCAGCAGATGGATAGTTTGCGAGAGCGACTGATTGGAGCCAACGTCGCTCCAGAGCTCCGCAAGACTGCTACGCAACTCGTAATGGGTGATGGCAATCTCGATGCCGACATTGTATTTATTGGTGAAGCTCCGGGTAGAAATGAAGATGAGCAGGGCCTGCCGTTTGTTGGTGCAGCGGGGAAATTTCTTAACGAAATGCTCGCAGCTGCTCACATGCAGCGCAGTGATGTTTATATTACGAATATCGTAAAATATCGTCCACCAAATAACAGAGACCCGCTACCCGAGGAAAAGAAAGCCTTTTGGCCGTATCTTCTAAAGCAGCTACAGATTATTCAACCTAAAGTCGTTGTTACTCTTGGGCGGCACAGTATGGAGTACTTCTTGCCTGAAGCGTCTATCAGCAAAGTTCACGGTGAGCCAAAGCGGATTGCATTTGGCGACGCTTCAATTGTAATCGTACCGCTATATCATCCAGCAGCAGCAATTTATAATCGCAGCTTACGCGAAACATTAGTAGAAGATTTCTGTCGTATCCCCGAAATCATTAAGAAGATATAAAAGGAGGAAGGGCAATAATGCAGCCAGGGCAATTCCCTGGCTGCTAGTGGTGTGAGCAAGTATTATTCTGCGAGTGCGCGTACGCTTAGTGCGCGGGCGAGTGTTATTGCGCCAACGACAAGTGCCCATAATCCGAGCACCCAGGTGAATACGAGGGCACTATCTGCTGGATACGACCACGTAAGTACGCCGGCAACGATACCAAGCGCCCCGGTGATATACCAGTGTAGCTGTTGGCTAGTAGGGCTATAAAATAGCCCAATCAGGGCGTCAACAACTCCTCGAAGGAGCAGGGCCCAGCCTACGAGTAGCGCGAAGGTGGCTACTGATACATCTGGATGTTTCGCAAGGTACACTCCGAGGCCAAGGAGCAGCACACCGACGAGTAACGATAACCACCAGTTATCGCGTTTACCCGCGGCGCTGAAGCCCTCAAAGAGCTCCACGAGGCCATAGATAACAACAAATACCGCGAACACACTAACAAGCCCTGTTAATGTTAATCCCGGATAGAACAACGTTACCAGGCCGAAAACGACCAAGATAACACTTACCACAACAAACAGCCACCACAAACTGCCTGCGTATGCTTTAATTTCTCGTGCCATAACATATCCTCCTTTGAATGTTGTTATAACACTTTCATTATAGACCTACGCAGGCAAAATGATTATATCTTCATTAACTCTATAGAGGCGGCGACTATTTCTTATTGATGAGTTTGCCGTCCGAGAGTGTGAAGGTGTGGTCGGTCTTACCGGCAATATCAAGGTCGTGGGTGACCACGATGACGGTAGTTTTTTCGCTGCGGCTGAGTTTGTGGAGTAGATCAAAAATCTTTTTTCCATTTTCGCTATCAAGGTTGCCGGTTGGCTCATCGGCTAAAATTAGCTTCGGTCTGTTGGCGAGCGCCCGGGCGATACTGACACGTTGCTGTTCGCCACCTGATAATTTTCCGGGTTTGCGTTGCTCACGTCCATCAATAATGCCCACTTCTTCAAGAAGTTGTACTGCACGGTCGCGTCGTTCATGGACGGGGACGTGGGCAAACTCCATTGGGAGCATTACATTTTCAATTGCCGTGAGATTAGGGATGAGGTTGTAGTTTTGGAATACAAACCCAATTGAAGTGTTGCGGTAACTAATGAGCTTGTGATCACTTAATTTCGCGATGTCGGTTTCGCCGATAGTGATAGATCCTTCTGTTGGAGTATCAAGGGCGCCAAGCACCCCCAGGAGTGTGCTTTTTCCAGCACCAGATTTTCCAACGATACTGACAAACTCGCCATCGTCTACGGTAAACGAGAGTTTATTGAGCGCAGTGACCGTGTCGTCACCTTGTTTAAATTTCTTTGTTACATCCTTTACCACTAACATTATTCGTTCCTCATCGCATCTGCTGGTTTAATTTTGCTAATCATTAGGGATGGTGCAGCACTACCGAGTATTGCAATAAGAAGGGTTAGTGCTGCGCCTTCGGCAAGGGTGGTGCCGCCAACGGAAGCTTGGATATTCTCGATTGCTTTACGGCTCGCTTTGCCAAATTGACCAGGACCGGCAAAGCTCATTATTCGTCCACCGCCCATTCCCATGCGCGCGCCATTTGTACCTGTGGTCGCATTCGTTGAATCGTTTGAAATGAGCGCATTAGTGAGAGGTGTTGCTGCAACGATGCCAATTCCCGTACCGACAATGAGCGCAATCGCAGTAAGGGTAATGGCTTCCACTACGAATTGCCACATCACAACGATGTTTGATGCGCCAATGGCTTTCATCACGCCAATTTCGCGTCGGCGTTCGCGTACGACCATGACCATCGTTAATAGAATGATTGTCGCGCCCGCAATGACGGCACCGATAAGGCTAAAGAGCGCAATGTTCGCGACACTTTCAAGTGGAGCGGTGGTTGCTGCCGCAATATCGGCACTATTTGTGATGTCAGCGGCCGATCCAAGTTGTTCCTTGACAGTGTTCGTGACGCTCGCTAGATTATCACTTGAGTCAATCGTAACGACTGCGTTTGTGATGTCGCCAGACTGACTAGAGAGTTTTTGTAGCGTTGAGAGAGGAATGTAAACTCCATCGTTATTGAAGGTGTTGCCGGCGTCAAATATACCAGCAACCGTGAAGGTTGTGCCATAGGCAGTAAACGTTGAGCCAACGCTGAGGTTGTTTTTACTGGCGATTTGCGTACCAACAACAGCAACGTTCGCGTCTTTGCTCGCATCAAACATTGCACCGCTTTTCCAGGCAAGGCTTGTTGAGCCCTGTGTCTTGATAGCTGACACGTCGTTTGTGCCTGTGATCGTTACCGGCATAGTGAACGTCCGCGTGCTACCGTCTGAATTTGTGCCATCAGCTGAGTGAAAGAAGATCATCGGACCTTCGCCAACGCCGCTATTGCCAGCATTGCGCTTACCAAGACTACCTGGGTCAATACCAGATTGCAGGGAGGTGTCCGATGAGGTTAAACGGTCGTTAAGCGTTTCGACGACCTTATTTACATGATCAATTTTTGCTACTTTTGCTAGTTGATCGGTTGTGAGAGGATTTCCGCCACCATCAAATCCCCGCACGCCAGCAGGGGTGATAGTAATAGTGTTGCCAGTGTTCGCTTTTACTGATGTAATTTTATCTTGTACTGCTTGACGTGCAGCGAGCATGGCGATTACAAGCCCGATGCTAAGCGCTAAAATAGCGATAATCGACCCACTTCGTATGCTATTGCGAAAGGCATTTCGTATTCCGCGCGAGATGATATTCATTAGGTATTCCTCTTAGTGTTGTCAATATGCCTTTACGATACGGCCGCCGACTTAGCTGTTGCTTAAGGGTCAACAGCTTGCCAAAACCACCCCTAGGGTGTATAATAGAAACCACTTATAGATAGGAAGGGTAGGCTCCTCGCACTCGTACGCCAAGGTCCAGCGCCACTTCCTCCTCTGAATTTTGTTATTGATAGTATTTTCTAACTAAAAGGAGAAAAACCATATGGGACAACGACGTCTCGCAAAACCAACCGCCGATGATTCGGCAAAACGGCCTAATAATCAGCCGAAACCAAAGTCAAACAACTCAGTATTAAACGCAACCACTACCCGGAAGGGTGAAGTATTCCGCGCGCAGCGCCGTATTTCTGAAGGCGTGAATATGCAGGCAAGTCAGCATATCATTAACGTGCCAGTGAACAAGTCACGCTTTAATGGCTACGACGGTAAGCAGTTTAGCCTTAGTATGCAGCCTAAAAAGCCACGTTCTGCACGTCCAACATTGAAAATCATCCCTATTGGCGGTGTCGGCGAAATGGGCATCGGTAAGAATATGACAGCTATTGAATACGACAATGACATCATTGTTATCGATATGGGCTTCCTATTTCCAGGTAGCGATTACCCTGGTATCAACTACATTACACCAGATACAACGTGGCTTGAAGAGAACAAGCACCGTATTCGCGGCCATGTGTTCACGCACGGACACCTCGACCACATTGGTGCATTCCGTCATATCGCACCGAAGCTTCCTGCGCCAGTATTTGCAAGCAAGTTTACCCTTGGTATGTTGCAGCGCACGATGGAAGAAACAGACGGCAGCTTTACGCCGGATTACCGCGAGCTCAACCCAGAGGCACACGATATTGTACAAGTTTGTGACTCATTTAGTATCGAACTTGTGCGCGTGAACCACTCAATCCCGGATGCAACGGCAGTTGTTGTGCGTACTCCTGTTGGTAACATTTTGGCCTCAGGTGACTGGCGTATCGAGGAAAACCCAGTTGACGGCAAGAAGTTCGACTTCCCACGTATTTCCGAGATTCAGCAAAAAGAAGGCTTCCTGGTATTCCTTAACGAATCAACCAACTGTGAATCTGATGGCACCCACACCCACGGTGAATTCGATATCCAGCACAGCATGGGTGAGGTGATGGATAAATATCCAAACAGCCGCGTGATCATCTCAAGCTTCTCAAGTCAGCTTCACCGCATGCAGCTTATTCTCGACGAGGCGCAAAAGCACGGGCGCAAGGTTGCCTTTGCTGGATTCAGCATGATCCAGAACCTCGAGGTAGCGCTTCGCACGGGTGCGATTAAAGTGCCAAAAGACACCGTCATGAAGATGGAAGACATTATTAAACTTCCTGATAGTAAGATTACGATTGTTTGTACTGGTAGCCAGGGTGAATTCTCTGCGGTATTGAACCGTATGGCGACTGGTGCGCACAAATACATCAAGATTAAGGGTAGTGATGTTGTTGTCTTCAGTTCAAACCCGATCCCTGGTAACGAAAAGTACGTTGTTCGTACTGTTGATGGTTTGATGCGTGAAGGTGGCGAGATTATCCAGAATGGCAAAACGCACCTTACGGGTATTGGCCCGCTCCACCTTTCAGGTCATGGATATTACGAAGATCACATCCGTGTGATCACTGCTGTAAATCCAACCTACTACATTCCATACCATGGTGAATTCCACATGCTTGTGCACAACGCCGAGCTTGCCGAGAAAGAATGTGGCATCACTCGTGACCGCATCTTTGTATGTGATGCTGGTGACATCGTAGAATTCGACCACGAAGGCGCTCGCAAGATTGGTCGCGTTCATGTTGGTGGTGTGATGTATGACGACGCTGGCGAAATTGTGAGCGAAGTAGTGCTTAAGGACCGCATCCATATGTCACAAGAAGGTATGTTTGTTGTTGTACTGACCGTTCAGCGCGGAAGTGGCCGATTACTCACTAGCCCAGATATCATTAGCCGTGGGTTTATTTATCTCCGTGACAGCGAAGAGCTTATGGGTATGATTCGTGCCTACATTAAGCAAAAGGCTGCACGTGCGTTTGCTGGCAAGTACGACATCGAAGTTATTAAGAAGGAAATTAAAGATGAGGTTACTCACATCTTGTATGACCAGACTCGTCGCACGCCAATTGTGATTCCTGTGATTAATGAAATCGGTATGGGTAATAACCGTCCGCAAGGCGGCAGGGGCAATGCGGGTGCTGCTAACGATGGTGAGCAAGCTCAGCCACAGCGCCAAGGCATGGCTGCGGCACAGCGTCGTAAGTTCCCGCCGCGTCAGGTTCCAGATTCAGAGGTGCAACTTCCTCGCGAGCCACGTGAACCAGCTACGCTCTAAGCGTAAACGGTATTGATTTTTGTTGTAATTTATGCTACTATAAGGCTATACGATATACAACAGATGTCATTTGACATACAATAGATAAAAGTTATGGCAAAAAAGCGAAAAACCACTAGGGGACGAAAGACTAAAAAGATTGATTCACCGCAGCACGAGCTGCCGAGCGGTTTTTGGCGCCAAGTTTCCGCGATTCTCTTAATTGCACTTTCACTGCTACTTGTCGTGTCATGGTTTGGCGGTGGCGGGCAGCTCTTAAATTGGATGCGTGACTTCTTCCTCGGCGCTATCGGGTCGGCGACGTATATTGCGCCAATTATTGCGACGTACGTAGCCGTCCAGACTTTGAAGGCTGAGGACAATCGTTTGCCATTGATGACTAAGTTCTCCGCGATCATTCTTGTAGTATGGGTGAGTGGCCTTACGGGACTTTTCCGCACGATAGGCGAACCATCAACGGGTGGCGCGATTGGCGACGGGCTGAATGGTGTGATGCTCGCACTTGTGAATATGCCGATCGCGGTGTTTGTCTACTTACTACTTATTGTTATTACAGGAATTTTCTTCCTTCGCGTTTCATTCCGCGATGTCGGGCATTTCTTGGCTCGTCTTATTGGCCGCGCCGAGGGTAGTGAAGATGCAGCAAATGTTACAGTGATGCGTAAAACGGCAGCGGCCGAGACTAAAGAAAGCGGTCCGCTCTCGGCTGATTTCAAACTGAATGCCGGCGTGCCAATGATGGGTTCGGAAGACCAAAAATCAGCTAAGCTCAGTAGTCTTAAAAACAGCGTGAAGCAAGATAAGGAAGCTGAAGAGAAAGTAGCAATGCTTGCGGTGAGTGACCCGAATTGGAAGTTCCCAGATCTCGAGTTGCTTGAAAAGAAGCAATCACCAGCCGATGCGGGTGATATTAAGCAAAACGCACACATTATTCAAGATACGCTTCGTGAGTTTAGTATTGATGTAGAAATGGAAGGGGCTAATATTGGGCCGAAAGTCACCCAATATACGCTGAAACCACCTGCGGGTATTAAGCTAAGCCGTATCACCGCACTTGAGACTAACATCGCGCTGAACTTGGCGGCGAGTAGCCTTCGTATCGAAGCGCCAATTCCAGGCCAGAAGGCGGTTGGTATTGAAGTGCCAAACAAGCGTGCAGCTGATGTGCGTATTCGTGGCATTCTCGATAGTAATGAATGGCGCAGGTCTGATGAGCCGCTTGGTTTTGCAATCGGTAAGGATATTGCGGGTGCAGCTGTTGTTGGGGAATTGAACAAGATGCCTCACTTGCTCGTAGCTGGTCAGACTGGTAGTGGTAAGTCGGTGATGATTAATACCTTGCTTTGCAGTTTGCTCTATCGTAATGCACCAAGTGATATGAAGTTGATTCTAGTTGACCCTAAGCAGGTTGAAATGGCGCCATACCAAGATATTCCACACTTATTGACGCCAGTGATTGTTGACCCTGAAAAGACCGTGAGTGCACTTAAGTGGGCCGTTAATGAGATGGAGCGTCGCTATACGTTACTCGCTGAAGAGCGCGTTCGTGATATTAAAACATACAACCAAAAGGTTAAGAACAAGTCAGTCAGCGTACCTGATGAAGACGGTAATATGCAGCAAGTTGACGAAGGCACGATGCCATATATCGTGATCGTGATTGACGAGCTTGCTGATCTTATGATGGTCGCTGCACGAGATGTCGAAGCGTTGATCGTGCGCATTGCTCAGAAAGCCCGTGCTGTCGGTATCCACCTGGTGCTTGCGACTCAGCGCCCAGATGTAACGGTGATTACTGGTCTTATCAAAGCTAACGTGCCAGCCCGTATTGCCTTTACGGTAGCGAGCCAGATTGACAGCCGCACCATCTTGGACCAAGTTGGTGCTGAGAAGCTGCTTGGGCAGGGAGACATGCTAATGAAGACCGCGAGCATGCCAAAGCCGAAGCGTATCCAGGGTGCGTGGGTAATGGATGAAGAGGTTCTCAAGATTACCGATCATTTGCGTCTTCAGTCGCCACCACAATACAACGAGGAGATTATCTCGCAGCCTGTTCAGTTAAATGGCAAGGGTGGTGTAGTGATGGACTTCGATGGTGAAGGCGGCGATAGCATGTTTCGTGATGCTTGCCGCGTTGTTATTGAGACGCGCAAGGCAAGCACGAGTCTGTTGCAGCGCAAGCTTCGTATTGGCTACGCTCGTGCGGCTCGTATTATTGAAGAAATGGAAGAGCAGGGGATTATTGGCCCAGCGGATGGTGCTCGACCGCGCGATGTATTGATTCATAGTATGGATGAGATTGATGGCGGTGGGGCTGACGTTGAGGTGTAGTTAGCTTGAGAGAGGGAAGTTAAGACCTTTTCCACCTCCTTCATCCAAGATATCGTTACAACCAAAGAGCCTCCTAGTGGAGGCTCTTTGGTTGCACTTCGCTTTTAGTATCGTTGGATAAGGATGTGGAGCGGGTCGCATTTTATAAAGGCGCGTCCGATAGATAGCTTTGAATGAACATGTGTGCGAGTGAAGCTCTATCTTTAATTGTTAGGCGGCTTTATATTCACCGAGTAAAGTGACTTGGTGATCGTTTTGTTCGATTTGCGCGACTAGCTTATAGAGCTGTTCGCCGGCACAGTCGACGACTATGAAGAATTTGTAGTGCCATGGCTGGCCGACGATTGGCTGTGATTGGAGTTTTACGAGATTGATATTTGCCTCCGCGAATACTTGGAGAACTTCGACGAGTGCACCAGGTTTGTGACTGGTCGTAACAACGAGCGATGAACGCGAGACGGTTTCGGCGAGGCTTGGCTCAAGTACTAAGAAGCGGGTGATGTTATCAGGACTATCTTGAATAGATGGTTGAATGATTGCGGCTTTGTATAGTTTCGCTGCTTGTTCGCCGGCGATGGCTGCCATGTGCTTTTCGCCGGTGTTTATGACATATTCAACGGCGCCAGCGGTATCGAAGAACTCGATCAGTTCGGCGTGCGGTAGGTGCTTGGCGAGCCACTTTCGACACTGCGCCAAGGCAACCGGGTGTGAATACACTTCGGTAATATCGCTGAGTTTCGTGCTCGGCAAACCGATAAGCATCTGCTCAATAGCGAGTTTTATTTCGCCGACAATCGGCGCTTCACAGTCTTCAATGTACTGGTAAACTTGATTGATGCTACCGTAAATTGTGTTTTCAACGGCGGTTACGATCGCGTCAGCCTCGCCACTTGCGTAGGCACTAAAAACATCACCGAACGTGGTGCAGGGAAGAATATCAACGGACGCACCATACCATTGTTGTGCGGCTTGCTCGTGAAATGAGCCGGCCTGACCTTGGATTGCTACTATCATCACGGTAATTGTAGCACTTCGCTTGACATTGTGCATGGGGGGTAGTAAAACAAGGGTAACAAGGTGAAAGGCAGATAAAATGACACACACAGAATTACTCGTAAAACCTACCGCTCCAGAGGCTCCCGAGCGAATCAATGCAGAGCCCGAAACAATCGACCCCATCGTAGAGCAAGAACTGCCTCTTGCGCGAGTACTTGGCGAACGTGTGCGCGCTGAAATGCAGGAACTATGGGATTTGTATCCTGGACGACGTCAAGGTCACACTACTCACATTGGGCATCGTATCTATGACGATGAAGGCCTGGTGACGCGCTATCCTGATGAGCATGGGGTTGAAGAGACATATTTTCGTACGCGGGTATATGATGCGAGCACTAAGCCTGCGTTTGACCCGGCTGAGGTGGTCTTTGTGCGCGTAACGACAGACGCGGGTGAGCATGAGATATTTGTTAACGAGGCGGGCGATGCTGCAGTTCGCTATCACGATAGCACTGATCCTGAATGGCGCAATGTTTCATATCAGGATGCTGAAAACTACATAGATGAACTTACGCACCGTGTATTGGTTGCTGCTGTGCGGCATGGTAATCGAACGCCCGAGGAAAAAGCACTTGCTGATGCTCACGCTATAAAGCTCCTTCGCGAGCGCCTGCCTATGTTCGCCCGGCCTGAAACCTCTTTAGAGTAGCTTTTTTATACACTTTGAGGTATAATATATCTGTTATTAACCTAAGGTTGCCTGAGACAAGGTAACCATCCGTACGGATCCCAAAGGAGGTTTTACGGTATGAAAGAATACGAGCTAACCGTTCTTATTCACCCAGATCTAGAAGTTGATCTGGAAGCGCCACTTGCAAAGGTGCGCAAATTGGTCACAGATAACGGTGGTGAAATCGTTTCCGAAGACAACTGGGGTAAGAAGAAAATGGCTTACCGCGTTAAAGGCGAGGAATTCGCTGTATACGTTGCACTTGATGTGAAGTTGCCTGCAACTGCACCACTCAAGATTAGCAACACACTCAACATCACTGAAGAAGTACTTCGTTACTTGCTCGTTACTGTTGACGAGAAGGGCCGTGCATTGCTTGAAGAGGCAAAGAAGCGCGCTGCTGAGAACGAAGACAACGATACTTCAGAAGAGTAGTAACAAAGTGGAGGAGGCCTACCATGGCTAAGGGGTTTAATAAGGTAATTTTGATGGGTAACCTGACACGCGACGTCGAAATGCGAACGACAACTGGCGGTCAGAATGTTGCTAATTTCAGTCTTGCAGTAACACGCAGCTGGAAAGGCCAGGATGGTCAGATGCAAGACCAGACGAGCTTTATCAACTGTGTTGCATGGGGCAAACCAGGCGAAATCATCGCGCAGTACGTTCAGAAGGGCGCACCACTTCTCGTGAGTGGCCGTCTTGACCAGCGTAGCTACCAAGACAAAGATGGTAACAACCGTCAGGCAGTTGAAGTTGTCGTTGAGGACTTTAACTTTGTCGGTGGCGGTCGTGGTGATGATGCGGGTGCACCAGTTCGCTCGAGCTCATCAAGCAGCAAATCAAACGATGTAGTAATTGAAGATATCGATGACAAGCCAATCGACTTGTCTGAGATTCCATTCTAGGAGAATGTTAATATGGTAAAGCGATTTAAGAAGGATACTCCAGTATACTTTGACTACCGTGACGTAAAAACACTTTCACGTTACATTAATATCTACGGCCAGATTGAGCCAGTTGCAAAGACTGGTTTGAGCGCTAAGCAACAGCGCCAGCTTGCAGTAGCTATTAAGCGTGCACGTCACTTGGCTTTGATGCCTTTCGTATCACACGGTTAGGATTAGAACATCCCGCGGTGTATATCTGCGTTGCAAGCTATGATTCTCCTGTGTAGTATGTTTCATACAACACAGTCCGAGTCTCGCCTGTGCCTTGATCTACGCCGCATGATAGTCCTAATCGACGCTACCAACCTAAGTAACCAGGAGATCTAATAATGTACCAACCAACTGATTTGAAAAAAGGCGTCGTTTGCCAGATTGAAGGCCAGCCATTTCGTGTGATGGAATACAACCAGAAGGTGATGGGTCGTGGTGGCTCGATTGTGAACGTGAAGCTCAAGAACCTTATCACTGGTGCAGTGATTCCAAAGACCTTTAAGGGTCAGGAAAAGGTTGAAGCAGCTGAAGTCAGTAGCCGTACAGTGCAGTATCTCTATACTGACGGTGAGACATACTTCTTTATGGACCCTGAGACGTTCGAACAGTTCGAACTCTCGGTAGATTTAATGGACGATGCAAAGGGCTTTTTGAAGGAAGGCGAGAATCTTAGCTTGCAATTCTTTGGTGAGCGTGTGATTAACGTTGAGCTCCCTAAGAACATCTACCTTGAAGTGACCTACGCAGAAGACGTAGTGAAGGGTGACACTACGAGCAACGTATTGAAAGATGCAACACTTGAGACTGGCGTGACAGTTAAAGTACCTGCATTTATCAAGACTGGTGATGTTATCTCTGTTGATACTGCGACCGGCGAATACCGCGAACGTAAAAAGTAGGTAGTCTCAAGATGAAACAGCGGCTTGATCAATTACTTGTCCAACGAGGGCTCGTGCCAACGAGGTCTCAGGCGGAGAGTTGGATTAAGCTTGGTAAGGTGTTGGTTGATGGTAAGGCTGCAACGAAACCGGGATTTTTTGTGCATAATACCGCAAAGATCGTGCTAACTGCCCAAGAGCAGTATGTAAGTCGTGCTGGGTTGAAACTTGCGAGCGTGGCGGGTAAGTTTGCTATCGATTTTGTGGGTAAAACCGTGCTTGATGTCGGCTCGTCTACCGGGGGGTTTACTGATTATGCGCTACGAAATGGCGCAGCCAAGGTATATGCAGTGGATGTCGGGACTGATCAGTTGCACCCATCATTGCGGGGTGATGGGCGTATTGAATTACATGAGAAGACTGATATTCGTGATTTTACCCCTGCGACTACGCCGGATATTGTGGTAATGGATGTGTCGTTTATAAGCGTGCGTCAGATTTTGCCACATGTCGCTAAGATTGTAGGTCCGGCGACGGATATATTTGTTATGGTGAAGCCGCAATTTGAAGCGAGTCGCCAGCAGATTACGAGTAGTGGGGTGATTAAGAATGATAGTGTGCGTCGCACCATTTTGCGTGACTTTGAGGTGTGGACGAAGGGTTACTTTAGGATTATTGATAAAGCGGATAGCGACGTGAAGGGTGCACGGGGGAATTTGGAGCGGTTTTATCAGCTACGGAAGTTAAAATAGCAGAAAACCCTTGCTTACGGGTAAGGTGACCTTTTCGCCCATCTCTACTCAAGACCATCCAGCGAAATGCAACCAAAGAGCCTCCCTAGGAGGCTCTTTGCGTGTAATGTGGTTTTGAGTAGAGATGGGCGAGCGGCGCCTTAGCCCTTGGAGATCCTAAACATTGAATCGGAATTCAACGATGTCATTTGGTTGCATGATGTAGGTCTTGCCTTCGGTGCGGATTTTACCTGCAGCACGTGCGTTGGCTTCTGAGCCAGCCGAGACAAGATCATAGTAGTCGACGACTTGTGCGGCAATAAAGCCACGTTCAAAATCGCTATGGATGACGCCAGCGGCTTGTGGGGCGGTAGAGCCCTGTTTGATCGTCCAAGCACGAACTTCCTTAACGCCCGCGGTAAGATAGCTTTGGAGGCCGAGAAGATCGTATGCAGCGTGAATCATCTGGTTAAGGCCAGGCTCTTTGACGTCATAGCTTTCGAGTAGTTCCTGTGCGTCACTGAGATCAAGTCCTTTTAGCTCATCTTCAAGTTGGGCGCAAATAAACAGCGCACGGGAATTCGGCACAATGTCGCTGAGCTCTTTTTTGCGCGTGGCATTAGTAAGGGTTTCCTCATTAACATTGAAGATGTAGATAACAGGTTTCGCGGTGAGTAAGTGAAGATCTTCAGTAGCTTCGTGGGTAAAATTATTACTCAAGTTTGCTGGACGACCCGTTTCGAGGTCAGTTTTGAGCGCAACAAGGCTATCGTAGATGCCTTTGGCCTTAGGATTTGCCTTCGCTTCTTTTTGCAGGCGCGCCATGCGGCCTTCGATGGTTTGAATATCGGCAAGAATAAGCTCAGTATTGATGATCTCGATATCACGCTTTGGGTTAACATTATTCTCGACGTGTACGATGTCGCCACTTTCAAATGCTCGCACAATGTGTACGATTGCATCGCATTGACGGATATTTGCGAGGAATTTATTGCCAAGACCTTCGCCTTGACTTGCGCCAGCAACGAGACCGGCAATATCGACAAAAGTTACAGTTGCGGGGGTGATTTTTTCGCTGTTGTACATTTTTGCGAGCACCTGCAAGCGCTCATCAGGAACGGGCACGATGCCAATATTTGGTTCGATGGTCGCGAATGGGTAATTCGCGGCTAAGATGTCGTTGTGGGTAAGCGCGTTAAAGAGTGTAGACTTGCCAACGTTCGGGAGGCCTACGATGCCGATGGATAAACTCATACCCAATATTGTATCACAACAGAGGTAATTTTGAATGTGGGCAGTGAATATCGTACCGCATTTGGTTAACCAAGGGGTATATTAATTGCTTCGATTACTTAAAAAATCGATTGTAATATTACTGAGCGTAACTTACACTAACAGTAGGTAATTATGCTTATGAATATCTCGAAAAGTACAGTGGACGCTTGTGACCAATATGTAGGGTTTCGTAATGAGTAAGAAATATACTCTCGCCACTATTGGAGTGTTGATTGTTGCTGGCGGCATCGTGTGGCTATTTGTTTCAGGACATTTAGTGTGGTCTGATGGCAAAGCTAGTAAAACAGCGAGCGTATGCGGGGCTGATATCGTTAACAAATACAATGATGCAATGTATATGATTGGCCGCAACGGCTCGACGGAGCCTTCTATAGATGAAGCTGGAGTGAAGGACGTGCAGAGTGAAGTGAAGCGTAAGGCTAAGTACGAGGAAGATGCCACCTGTCAGACGCTTTTGTTTTGGATTGCAATTCAGAATAATGATTATCCAGCAGCAAAGACTGCGGCAACAGCGGTAAAAGAACTTCACGACAAGGGTCAATTTGCAGATAACAACATACGTGGCAACGACCCGATTCTTACGTATGACACGGTGCTTTATGGTATCTCGCCAGAGGCGAAGGAGAAGGCGGGTGCTTCGTAGTAAATCTGTAGCACTTACAGTGGGGTTTGCATTAGCGAGTGCTTTGTTGCTCGCGATTTGCCTCATTCCGATGAGTGCGCACGCAGGTGGCGGCGGTGCTGTTGGTGGTGGTGGCACTGGCGGTGGCGGTGGCGGTGGAGGTAGCGAGCCGCAAACCAGTAATGGGTATGGCTGGTACCAGTTTACCGTCGACAGCTCTACTCATCCAAGAGATCTCCGTAATAACACGTCATGGACTAATTCGGGCATTAATGGAATATGTAAGTCTCTGGGCGCAAAATATATCATCGCTTACGTAGTTTTTCGATCGAGCGGCGGCATCAATAACTCTATGGTATATAACTACGTTGGTTGGTCTGATGGTTGGCCTGGATGGTTGGGTGGAAATGGCATGCCATGGATGACTACACCCCAGGCAAAGGCAAAATATGACAGCGCGAATTTTAACAAAACGGGCTACACTTGGGGTAAGAATATTGGTTGGTTCTGTTACGATTTTTCGAGTAATTGGACAATTAATGGACAATCATATATCCAGAAGGGTGCGGTGGCAAATAAATCTGCGGCTACGCAAGGCACGATTACCGCTGCGCCGGGTGATAAACTCAACTGGTATCACGATATGCGCAATAATGGTCCTGATCCTATGGATGTGCAAACGCACTATCAGATTGATAAGGCGGGCTTTAGTAATGGATGGAATGGCATCACCACTCCAAGTGCCTGGGCGAGTGGGGGAGCCGGTAGTTTGTTCGTGGCAGTGTACGCGACGAATAATAGTCCTTATACAAAATACACCGTCACGCAGAATGATGTAGGTAACACGCTATGCCAAAGAATATCGTGGAAACCGGGAAGCTCAAGTAGCAGCGCTGCAGCTGCAAGTGGGTATGCTTGCGCGCGCGTCCCGTATAATTATACGCTGCAACCGCAAATCTCCACATCGCCGTCGCCACTCTTGCGCGAGGATATTAAGACAATTCAAGTGACGGCATCAGTAAATAACACAGGGGGAACAAAATCAGGTAACGTGAACTGGTTTGTTACTCGATTTGTTGTAGCGCCGGGTGGTAACTATACAGTGAGCGGGGCAGCTGCGGCGCCATGCACGCAGATATCAGGGTATATGGGTGGGTCGTGTCAAACTATTAAAAATGGAACAGCACAATTTCCTCTTGGAATAACCTATGTGCCTGGCCCTGGTAGTTTTACCGATACGATACCAAACGGCATACAGCCAGGCTCAAGGATATGTTACGTTACCTCTGTTGATAAGGGATCTACTTCGTCGCCTACGTGGAAGCATAGTAGCATTTCTTGTTCGATGATTGAGCGCGTGCCGTTTGTACAAGTTCTCGGCAATGATCTGCGCGTAGGGTCAACGTTTAGTGGTGTAAACGTTAATGCGGGCGCGACGAGTTTTGTATTTAGTGATGCTGGGTCATGGGGTGAATACAGTATCCTAGCGCCGGGAGCAGTGAGCGATGTAGCTTCGGAGTCAGGCGCTAACGGGGGTAATGGTGGAGCGCCTTCGAGCTGGAGCAAACTAACGTTTGCGAATACTGGCACGCCCGCAGGGTGTACATCGGGCTTTGGTTGTTTTGCGGGTGCATCGAGCATGGGTAAGATTCCGGGCGTTAGTTCATTTGTAAAAACAGCGCAATATAATGGCGCACCACTCAATTATGACCAGGGTGCGTCATCATTTAAGGCGAGTGATATATCCGGGATTATTGCAGGGGCAAATATCGCTAATTTCACTAGATCTGCATCGATCACGACCACAGGAACTATCACGATTGATCAAGATATCGTTTATAATCCAGGCTCGCTTACGAGCTCAAATGATATTCCGCAACTCATTCTTATCGGCAATAATATCAATATCACTGGTAATGTAAAGCGTATCGATGCGTGGCTTATCGCGAGTGGTACGATTAATACCTGTAGTGATGTTGTGCAGTCTGCTCTTCGTTCAAATAATTGCTCAAATCAACTTGTTGTTAACGGGGCAATCATGGCTAATCAACTCCTGCTCGACCGCACGTATCATGATCAAGCGCAACCAAGTGAGCCTTCAGAAAAGCTAAATCTCCGAGCAGACAGCTATGTATGGTCAAGTAATGTCGCTCGTCAGAACGGGCAATGGCAAACTGTTTACTCGACTAACTTGCCGCCACGATACTAGTCCTATTGTTTGGAATTGGTCTAGCCTTCGGCTATACTAAGCATAAGCATGCGTAAGAAATTATTGCTTAGTGCGGGAATTGTCATTGTGCTTTGCGTTATTGGCGCGAGCATTTATCTGGGCATGATGCTACTTTCACGTAACGGGGCAAATACTAGCGGATCAAAATCTGATCAAGCAAAACTTACGCCAGTGATAGTCTGTAGGGATGACATAATCAATACAGCTTCAAGCGCAATTGGTGAAAACAATCTAGCGTCCTTATCGGCCGTATCTGCGCAGGTGATGACGATAGGGCAGTATAAGAACGATGCGAACTGCGAGTATATTATTGCCAGGTACTATCTGGCTAGTGGACAGGCAGATAAGGCAAGCGATGCGATCGATCAACTGCAGCGCGTCTTGAGCGCTGGTGGCGAGTATAGCACACTGTTTAATCCACCGGCAGTGAATGTAAGTGATCTTCGCAGTGCTCTTAATACACTCCGAACACAGCAAAAGGCAGGGTCACAGCAAATATCGGGGGACGATCTAAACAAGGTGGATAATCAGAAATGATGAAGACTTTTAAAGGGCGTGGAATTGTTATGCCGCTACTAATCCTTGCTCTTGCGGTGATTAGTAGCGTAGGTGTAGCACACGCGGCAGCGAAAACCACGGCGCAGGTAGAGAGCGACTTGCAATATGGCGTCCAAGATGCCGTAAACTGGGATGGCGGTTGCAAGAGTCATCTACAGGGCTATAGGAATGATTATTTCACTAGTTCGGGTGGTGGCAATCTCCGCACGGGTGGCATTAACGGCGGTGCATCGTACCACAATGCTACGTGGATGTCGAAGCGTGGGCAGGGAAATGCTTCGGTGCCGCTTGCGGTCAACTATGGTACTACATCAATTCCACTTCAAGTTAATGATATTGTCTTTTTGTGTGGTCCGTTGGTTTCTCCGGACATTGCCGGCAGCGGTGGCGCATGTAAGACGAATGTTTCTGGGGCGTCAATTATCAATAGCTCCTCGCGTTGGGTAGCATCCGTTAATAACGCGAATGATCGTTCGCCGAATGCTTTTGGAAGTGGGTGCATGTACCCAGCGATGGCATTCACGCGAAGGAAGATTGTTGATTTCAAGGTGGCATCATCTCCTTGGGGAGGAACGGCGAAATTAGACGCAGGGAGTGGTCTGCTTAATATTTGGCGCGATGACAATTCGCGTTATTGGCTTGCCACGACGAACTTTACTTACAATACCGCACCAGGCAAGCCTATTACGAGTGCTGGTACGATTCACTTAATTGTCGATTACCGTTACTTTGCGGCATATCATACAACTGATGAATATAGGGCGACGAAGAACTGTGCAAATGGCGGGCCAACCTATGTCACGGATGCTTGGTTGAATATTGATGACTGTGGGCTGGCACAAGCTGATATGTACATTAATATTGTTCTTAATTATGATTACACGTTAGTTCCGCAGATTGTGACTTCGCCATCACTTTTGCGTGAAGGTGATAACAATATTAATGTAACAGCATCTGTTAATAATACTGGTAAAACCGCATCCGATGACGTCGACTGGTCGGTGACACGATTCATAGTCGCTCCAGGGGCTAATTACACTAAAGCTGCAGCAGCTGCGGCGCCATGCGCTCAGTTCTCGGGTTATGTAGGTGGGTCATGTCAAACAATTAAAAATGGCACAATGAAATTTCCAAAGGGAACCACTACGGTTGCTAATTTCGTTGATACACTGGCGAGCGTGCCTGATCCTGGTTCGCGCGTGTGCTATGTAACTTCTGTGAATAAAGGGTCTATTGCATCGCCGACCTGGAAGCACAGTACGGTTTCGTGTTCGATAATCGAGCGGGTGCCATTTGTACAGGTGCTTGGTAATGATCTACGTACGGGCTCTGCATTTAGTGGAATAAACATCAACGCAGGGGCGACAAGTTTAGTATTTAATAACGCCGGATCATGGGTTGAGTATGGTATTTTAACACCTGGTAGTGTTGCAAATATTGCCTCTGAATCTGGCGCAAACGGTGGTAATGCGAGCCCGCAGTCAGCATGGAGCCGCCTGACGTTTGCGAATACCGGGACTCCGGTGGGCTGTACGCCAGCGTATGGCTGTTTTAACAGCGCATCGAATATGGGAAAGATTCCAAATGTGAACTCGTTTGTAAAAACGGCGACGTATAATGGGACGCCACTTAATCATGATCAAGGTGCGGCATCTTTCAGCGCAAGTAATATTGGTAGTATCGTGCCGGGGGCGGATATTAATAATTTCACAGGGTCCGCATCGATCAGCACCACAGGGACGATTACAATTGATAAAGATATCACATATAATTCCGGCTCACTTACCAGCGCAAATGATATTCCACAGCTTATTCTTATTGGGAACAATATTAATATTGCAGGTAACGTAAAGCATATCGATGCATGGCTGATTGCTACGGGGACTATCAACACGTGTAGCGACGTATCCCAAACGGCGGTACGTTCAACAAACTGCTCCAATCAACTAGTAATTAACGGCCCTGTCATGGCGAGCCAATTGTTACTTGATCGCTCTTATTACGACAAGACGAAGCCCGGTGATGCTGCGGAAAACATTAACCTTAGGGGTGATAGTTACGTTTGGTCTAATAACGTTGCCCGCCAGAACGGACAGTGGCAAACCGTTTATTCTACAGATTTGCCACCACGATACTAGTAGCGACTAAAAGCCTTGCAATCACTCATAGTGCTTATGTATACTAAGAGCTAGTATGAATATATTGAAAGGGTTGGGCGACTTCTTTGCACTCGATATTGGCACTAATGCTATTCGAGTTGTTCAACTCAAAAAATCTGGAACGGGATACACCCTCGAGCACTATGGGTATGCACCTATTGATAGTAAGTTAACGGGTAGCGATTCAGAAGAAGCGCGTCGTAAGGTTGGCGAGGTTATTATGACCGCAGTTGGCCAAAGCGGCATTAAATCAAAAAACGTAGTAATCGGATTGCCATCGAGTAAGACATTTACAACAATTATTGATGTGCCAATGGTAAGCGAGGCTGAACTTAAGGCAACGATGAAGTATCAGATTGATCAATATATCCCTATGTCGGTTGACGACGCAAAGGTAGATTGGGCGTTACTTGGTAATTCACTTCGTGCTCAGAATCAGCAGGAAGTCTTACTTTCAAGCGTCGCTCGCCAGTATAGTGAAGATAGACTGGAGCTTGTCGAGGCGCTCGGATTCAATGTTATTGCCGCTGAACCGGATCCTATCGCGATGGTGCGCGCCTTAACCGCCCCTGGTGCTACAGGAGCGACACTTTTACTTGATATGGGTGAGAACTCAACAGATATTGCAATTGTTTACGGCGACACTCCTCGGCTTGTGCGCACTATCCCGACTGGCGTTGGCTCACTTGTTAAATCAACGGTAACCAACTTGAACGTCCAAGAAGATCAAGCTCGGCAGTTTATCCTTAAATTTGGATTAGCCCCGGATCGCCTAGAGGGGCAGGTGTTGCGCGCTCTCGAGTCTACGCTTGATAACTTTGCTGCAGAGGTTGTAAAGTCGATTAAGTTCTTTGAGACTCGCTATCCGAGCATCGCCGTAGGTGGCGTGGTCGTCACAGGCTTTGCAGCTACTATTCCACAGTTTGACCAATATCTAGCGGGTAAAGTAGGCAAGGGTGTACAGCTTGGTAATCCTTGGCGGGGAATTCAGATGGCTGAGGCTGACCAACGACAACTTTCTGCAGTTGCTATGGAATTCTCTACTGCTATCGGTCTAGCGAAGCGAGGGGTTGAGCAATGATTCAAATTAATCTAGTTCCAGATGTTAAGCAAGAGATGCTCCACGCGCAGCGTATGCGCAATGTGGCGATTTCGCTTTCTATTGTTGTTGGACTTGTTTCGGTCGGTGTCGTAGTAGCGCTCGCTCTTATTCTTGGAGGGCAGGTTGCGGTACAGAAGATTGAAGAAGGCCAAATTAACACTGGATATAGTAAGCTCTCCTCCACCTCTGACTTAAATAGTGCGCTGACGATTCAGAATCAGCTCGCAACGATCTCGAGTCAAAACGATAAGCGCACCATCGATTCTCGCCTTCTTGATATTCTTGCTGCGATCAATCCTCCTGCGCCAAATGACGTTAAACTTTCAAAGGTAACGCTTGATCCTACTCAGAATACGGTTTCGCTCGAGGGTTCAGCGGCTGGCGGATACCCTGCAACCGATGTATTTAGAAAAACGATCCTTAATACGAAGATCACTGCAAAGCAGCAGGGCAGCGCTAACGCGCAGGACATGCCACTTACCTCAAATGTTACACTTCAGGACACGAGTTATGGTGAAGACGCTACGGGTGCGAAAGTAGTTCGCTTTACGATAATCTTTACATATCCTGACGGGCTTCTTGATAATCGTATGAGCGAGGTGAATGTTAGCACGCCAAGCGCACGTATTGATGTTACCGACTCAAAGACGCTCATTCCAGACAGTATGTTCAGCCAAGCTGCAACAGATATCAAGGGGGGTAAATAATGGCGTCGCAAATGGTTAGTCCGAAACGTCGAGCAATCGCTGATTCAAGTCGTACGATGTTTATATGGGTCGCCGGAATGTCGGCAGTTGTGGGTGTTTGCGTTGTCGTGGCGATCTTCCTTGTGCAGCAGATTATGTTTAAGGTTAAGGTTGTTGGCGCAATGACCGATACAGTAAACACGCTTAACTACAATAATAGAGTAGCTAAAGACTTAACAAGTAACGTTGTTGTTCTGCAAACTAATTCAGCACTTAACTCCGTGAAGGCAAATGGCGACGAGAATGCCTTACAGGTGCCACTTGATGCGTTGCCTGCTGATCGTAACTCACTTGCACTTGGTGCCTCCTTGCAACAGGTTTTGCTATCTGGAGTAGACGGCCTGTCGATTGATTCATTGTCGGTTGATACAGTTGATCCAAATGCCAATACTAATGCGACAGATACCACGGCAACATCTGATAACACGATATCAATTCAAATGCAGATCTCGTCGGGTAATGTAAACACTATTAAGGATACTTTGGCTCGACTTGAAAATTCAATTAGGATCATTGATATCGATAGCTTCATATTAGAGCGCAGCGACACAACATACCAGGCAACGATCACAGCACATGCGTATTATCAGCCGGGAATTCAGCTACAACTGCAATCAAAATCGATTACGCCGGGAGGTAAATAATGAAGAAGAGCGATATAGCAATGGTTGTACTTATCGCAAGCGTGTCGGTAATGATTTCGTTTGTGATTGCTAACCAAGTCTCATTTTTGAAACCCCCTCAAAAGGGTGAGGATGTTAAGACGATTGAGAAGATCAATCCTGAGGTTGCTACGCCGGATACGAAAGTATTTAGGTCCGATGCGATTAACCCAACAGTTCAGACAGTAATCGGCGGTGGTCAGTCTGCGCAATAGTAGGAGTTTACTATGGCTTTAATGACTGATGACATCCAGCAGAAACTGATCACACTCCTTCAAGAAGAGGGGTTGGTTAGTGCGGATACTATCAAGTCTGCCACCGAAAGATCAGCAAAGGAAAATAAATCGCTACTGGCAATCCTAACAGCTGATGGCTCAATTGATAACGAACTGCTTACACATGGTATCGCCCAGGTTTCGGGTGTTCCGTATGTAAACTTAACGAACACTATTGTTGACCAGTCAATTCTTTCGTTACTACCATCGGATATCGCTGAGCGCTTTATGGCGGTGCCGCTTGCTGAGGTACAAAACCGCCTCGCTGTTGCTATGATTGACGCAAATAACGTGCAGGCTGTTGATTACCTGGCGAATCGAATCCAGCGTCCGCTCAAGGTGTTTATGGCGTCAGAGGCTGGCGTCCGACACGTACTTGACCAGTATAAAACTGATCTTTCGAGCGTTGATGTTGCGGCTCGGGCCTCGCAAGAGGACGCAAAGGCTGAGAGTAGTGACATTAAAACAATTGTTCAGGACTCGCCGATTAGTCGTGCGCTTAGTACGATCCTAGAGTATGCCGTAAAAGCGCGAGCGAGCGATATCCACATCGAGCCACTTGAAAAAGCACTCAAGATTCGTTGTCGTATTGATGGTGTGTTACGTGAGGTGATGCAGCTTCCAAAAAGTATCGAACCAGCGCTTGTGAGTCGCATTAAGATTCTGTCGAACCTAAAAATTGACGAGCACCGTATTCCGCAGGATGGCCAATTTACGGTAAAAGTAGGCAATAAGGAAGTTGATCTTCGTATTGCAGTAAGTCCAGTTGTGTGGGGTGAGCAAGTGGTGATTCGTTTGCTTGATAAAACAGGTAATTCATTTGACCTCGAGCAGATGGGATACGCTGGACGTGCACTACGCACGATCCGTAAGGGCGTCAAACGACCAAATGGAATGATTCTTACGAGTGGGCCAACGGGTAGCGGTAAGTCGACAAGTCTCTACGCGCTCATTAAGGAAATTAAGGACGATACGGTTAACATCGTAACGCTCGAAGACCCGGTTGAGTATAAAATGGACGGGGTAAACCAGATTCAGGTGAATGCTGAAGTTGGCCTTACCTTCGCCTCTGGCCTTCGCTCGATTCTGCGTCAAGACCCAGACGTTGTGATGGTGGGAGAGATCCGCGACAGCGAAACGGCCAACCTTGCGGTGCAAGCGGCGCTTACTGGCCACCTTGTATTTAGCACACTTCACACTAATTCATCGGCTGGAGTGTTGCCGCGTTTGCTTGATATGGAAATCGAGCCATTCTTGATTGCGAGCACAGTCAATACCATTATTGGTCAGCGCCTTGTGCGCCGCGTTGCAGCAAAGCGCGACGCATATTGGTCGAGCCCGCTTGAAACCAAGAGTATTCTTGATAACGTAGGCCACCTATTGCCGAAGACAAAAGAAGAAGTTGCGCAGGTCTCAGCAGATCTTGGCTATAAAGACTTGCCACTTGCTAACCAAACCGCTTATACTTTGGTGAAGGGGCATGATACACCCGCCTCGCCGCGTGGCTACTCGGGCCGTGCTGGACTCTATGAGGTTATGGATGTCACCGAGGAAATCCGTGAGCTTATTGTAAAACGCGCAACGAGTGGTGAGATTCAAAGAAAAGCTGTTGAGCAAGGAATGGTTACCATGCGTCAGGACGGATACCTCAAAGCTTTGCAAGGACTTACAACACTCGAAGAGGTTAACCGAGTAACATCAGATACGGCATAAAGGGGAAGGTAATGGAAACACAGAATAATTTGCGGATCGAGGTACTACTAGAAGAGGTCGTAAAGAAGCGAGCCTCTGACCTTCATATCCAAGTGGGCCTACCTCCGATGCTCCGTATTGATGGTTCACTGACACCGGTCGCTGGTTTTAATCCTCTTGATGAGCAGCAAGTCGAATCGCTTGTCTTTGCTATCCTAGATCAGGATCAACAGCAGATTCTTCTTAAGGACAAAGAGTTCGACTTTAGCTTCGCTTTTGGCACGCTGGGTCGTTTCCGCGTGAACGCGTTCCACGAACGTGGCAACCTGGCCGCAGCGCTTCGTTTAATTCCAAATGAAATTAAATCCGTCACTGAACTCGGTATGCCGCCAATTGTGATGACATTCGCTGAGTTTCCACGAGGTCTCGTACTTGTGACAGGCCCGACTGGTAGCGGTAAGTCAACGACATTGGCGGCGCTTGTCGACAAGATCAATACAGAGAAATCCCAACACATTATTACTATTGAAGATCCGATTGAGTTTACTCACAAATCTAAGCGATCAGTAGTGGTACAGCGAGAGGTTCACTATGATACCTACTCATTCTCTGCGGCGTTACGCTCGAGTCTACGTCAGGACCCAGATGTCGTGCTTATTGGTGAGATGCGCGACCTTGAAACGATCAGTGCGGCGATTACGATTGCCGAGACTGGTCACTTGGTATTTGCAACACTGCACACCAACTCTGCAGCGCAGAGTATCGATCGTATGATTGACGTATTCCCACCACATCAGCAGCCGCAGATCCGTTCTCAGCTCGCTAACATTTTGATGGCAATCTGCAGCCAACGTTTAGTGCCGGCAATCGGTGGCGGGCGAGTGGTTGCAGCTGAAATTCTTATTGCTAACCCTGCAGTGCGCAACGTGATTCGCGAAGGTAAGAGCCATCAGCTCGACGCTATCATTCAGACGGGTGCCGATCAAGGGATGCAGACGATGGATCGCACGCTCGTTAGCCTTGTTCAAAGCGGTACGATTACATATGATAGTGCACGCGAATTTGCGGTTGACTTAACGGAATTTGAAAGGCTAATGCGAGGATAGCATAGGTGAGAAAGTTTAATTACCAGGCACGAGATAAATCGAGCAATGAAATTGTTAGCTCGATGGTTCAGGCGGATAGTGAAACTGCGGCCGCAAAACTCTTGATTGAACAAGGCTTGATGCCACTGAATATATCTGAGATTGATGAGGACGGCTCATTACTTGCCAAGATTGCCAATCGCGTTACGGAAAAAGATAAGATCGTTTTCCTGCGTCAGCTTGCGACTCTGATCGGTGCTGGTTTACCGCTCGCACAAAGCTTGCGTACTGTTTTAGAGCAGACTGAGAACAAAAAAATGCAGCGTGTTGTCGAAGAGATTATCGGTGAGGTCGAGGGCGGCCACACGCTATCTGATGCGTTTGGTAAGCATCCAGAAATCTTCGACAAGATCGTGATTGCTCTCGTCTCTGCTGGTGAAGCATCTGGTACGCTTGACGATGCACTCAAGCGTATTGCCGCACAGAAAGAGAAAGATGCAGCAATGATGAGTAAGATTCGTGGTGCGATGATCTATCCGGCGATCGTGCTCGTCGTGATTGTCGGCGTGATGATCTTCATGCTCCTTACGGTGGTGCCGCAGGTTGCTAAGCTATACAGTGATATGCATAAGGAGCTGCCGATGCTAACTGCTATTATGATCGGCATTACAAATTTCCTTGTCAATTTCTGGTGGCTAACGATTATTATTGTTGGGATCGGTATCTATTTCTTAATGCAGTACTTTAAAACAAACGCTGGTATTAGGGTGAAGGATAATCTGAAGCTCAATGTGCCAATGTTTAATGGTATGTTCCGCAAGTTATACATGGCTCGCTTTACCCGTACAGGACAGACGTTGCTTGCGACCGGTGTTGCGATGCTCGACATGCTGCGCATTAGTAGTGAAGGAGTTAACAACTCAATTATCAGCGAAGCAATCGATCGTTCGGCTGAGAAAGTAAAGGGCGGCAAGGCGCTTTCTGTCGCACTGAAGCCAGAAGAGTACATTTTGCCAATGGTTCCTCAGATGATTAAGATCGGCGAACAATCAGGTAAGATCGACGAAATGATGGGCAAAACAGCACAAGTGTACGAGGACGAGCTTGATGACGAAATTAAGGCAATCTCTACGGCTATCGAGCCTATTCTGATGGTTGTGCTTGCAGTTTTTGCCGGGGGTATGGTGGGCGCAATTCTATTCCCGATTTACGCATTGGTAGGTAATATTCATTAAAAAAGTGCTAGACACTACAGTGGCAAGTGCGATATTATTGTACATAAGCAGTTAGCTCTAACGTTAAGGAAGGTGGAATTTCAACAATGAGCAAACAGGAATTAAAGCAGAAAGGCTTTACCATTATTGAGGTGGTATTGGTGCTTGCTATTGCGGCCCTCATCTTCTTGATGGTGTTTATTGCGCTGCCAGCATTACAGCGCAATCAGCGTGATGCAGCTCGCAAAGATGTCCTTGGTAAGGTTACCTCTGCGGTAACAACGTACCAGTCTAATAACCGTGGACAGCAGCCCGTAAAGGGGACAGACCTTCAAGGTTATGTAGATGGCACAAGTGCAGGCAGTACTAAGAGCGACAACGGAAGCTACACAGCTTCAGCAAGTGACACCCTTGTTGATAATAATTACATCGTAACTGTCAAAAATGGAATCACGGGCGTTGGAAATGCTGATACAAACGTTGTCCAGATCATTACCGGTGCTAAATGTAACTCAGGTGGTAACGCTGCGGTTGCAGGCTCAACTCGTAATGCAGCAGTCCTTATCGAGATGGAGAACGGCGCAGCATTCTTCTGCCAAGACGTATAGAGTGTAAAATACGCATTAAAAACTCCCGCAGAGATCGCGGGAGTTTTTAATGTTCATGCTATTATAAGGCAATGGACATAGTGCTTATCGTTGTATTAGGGGTGCTTGGAGCATTGCTGGGTAGCTTTGCTGGCGCACAGGTATGGCGTTTGCGCGCGCATCAACTTATTGAAGATCAACAAGAGGGTGAGGAGGTAGATTCTGCCGAACTTAAACGGCTTAAGGGTCTCGTGCGTCCCGCTCTAAAGGATAGATCGGAATGTCTTCATTGCCATCATCAGCTAGCTTGGTATGACCTTATTCCTGTTATAAGCTGGATTTCTCTCGGGGGTAAATGTCGATACTGTGGTCGCTCAATTGGCGCAACAGAGATAATGCTTGAAGCGGGCCTTGCTATGGTGTTTATCATTTCGCTAATTACGTGGCCGTATGCGCTTAATTCTATGTGGCACATTATAACCTTTGCTACTTGGCTAGTGGCCTGTGTCATTATGGCCGTTCTCTTTGTATACGATGCGAAGTGGTCTTTACTGCCATTTAACGTTAATTTAGCACTCATCGTCGTAGGGGTCGCGTTTCAGGTAGCTATGATTGCATCTGGCGTGCAACTTGACCTTTGGTCACTTGTCTGGGGTGTAGTGTTGCTCGGCGGCCTTTATCTACTATTTTCAGTCTTCGGATGGGTTGGTATGGGTGACGGTATTTTAGGAGTGGGGCTGGCATTGCTTCTTGGCAAATGGCAGTATGCCTTCCTGGCGCTTTTTCTCGCGAATCTGTTAGGCTGTTTTATGCTTATCCCGCTGTATGCTCGTCGTAAGCTTCATCGACATGCCCGTATACCTTTTGGCCCATTTATGATACTCGGAACTCTTATCGTAATGCTATTCGGAGCCTGGTTACTCGCTATGATTTTTGGTCCAACAGGCTATCTCCAAAATATGCTTATGCTATAATCAATGTAGTATGGCGCACCCTCGCAACAGCGGTTTTACAATAGTCGAAACATCACTTGTTCTTGCGGTGACCGGATTATTGATTGCAATGGTACTCACAGGTATCGGTACGTCACTTAATCATGAACGATACACAGATGCTGTGAATCAGGCGTTAGATTTTTTTAGAGGGCAATACTCGCAAACTACTAACGTACTCAATAGCCGCCCTTCGGATGAGAGTTGTGATTCATCGGGGATCTCAACACTTACTGGTGGTACGGCGCGGGGCGCAAGCGATTGTCTTTTACTTGGGAATATTCTTCGTAGTTCTGACGGTCAGACGGTAACCGTAAGTCAGGTAATAGCCCGCCATGATCCAAGTAGCGATACGGGCATTAATGCAAAGACTGATAAAGATATTTTAACCGCATCATCCCTACAGGTAGGTAATCAGACAAGTAGTTATAGCGTCGAATGGGGCTCGTCATTTTTGCAACCAGGTACGCAAAATCCAGCGATATTTAGCATGATGGTGGTGAGGGTGCCTGTTTCAGGAACAGTAGAGACGTACACTTCTAACTCTGATACGATAAAGGTGACGGATCTGATTAATGCATCCCAGGCTGATATGAAGCTATGTATTGACCAGACGGGATTTCTCGGTCTTGGCGTCCAGCCAATGGGAGTGCTTATTCAAAAAGGAGCTGCAAATACAACGGGTGTTCAGCCAATTACATCGGGGAATTGTGTGTGATGAAACGAGCATCACAAGGTGATACTATCGTAGAAATGGTTTTGGCATTTGCCATCTTTTCGCTTGCAGCAGTGGGCACTATGACCGTTATTAATAACGGGGTTGCGACAACGCAACGAGACCTTGAAACGACTCTTGTCCGAGAACAGATTGATACGCAGGCGGAGATGATTAGATATATCCGAGATACTAAGAGTCCTGCCTGGCAGACATTAATAAGTTCGACGATCGCTAATCCATTACCACTGAATCAAAGCTGTCAGCAAGTAGCATCGATTAATCAGGGATTTTATATTAAGCCAGTTATTGACGCTATAAATCCAGTGAATACGACATTTACACGTCAATCAATAACTTCAGCAACCTATGCCACGCCAGCAACCTATGCAAAGATTGATTACACTGGGGGCGCAGTTCAGTCGCAAGGTATCTGGATCCAGGCGACAAAAGCGCAACAAAATGGCTCAGTCACGGCGTATGATTTTTATATCCATGCGTGTTGGGATAGTGTAGGCATCCATGTGCCAATGACACTTGGTACGATTGTGAGGATTTATGACTAAAAGACCACAAGCCGGTTTTACACTCGTTGAAGTGACACTTGCAATCGCTTTCCTGTCGATATTGTTGATTGCAATTCTGACAATTACGGTGACAGCGGGTAAGCTGTACATCAAGGGTAATACAAACCAGACTATTAATCAGTCGGGTAGGGATTTCTCCGATACAGTTCGTCGTGATTTTCTTGCTAGCGGCATCAGTATGATCACGGGGACGCCAGCTGGCGGTGCGATAAGTATTGGTAGTGGCAACCTCATAAGTGGCCGCATTTGTCTTGGGATGGTAAGCTACCTTTGGAATAGCGCGGCGCTTCTGAATGCTCCAAACCCGGATGAAGTGACTATGGGTTCGTCAAATACGCCAGTAAAATTTGCTCGGATTGTGAATCCTAAGCAATCATACTGTGATAAAGATGCATCGGGTAAATATCCAATGAATATTCCAAGCACCGAGCAAGTAGCCGATTTATTTGGCGGTACGGATCGTGATTATGCACTATATTCAATGACAATGACACCAGTTGCAATCACGGGGGACAAAGGTATGTATCAAATTTCTTACACTCTCGGTACAAATGAAAGCGGCACAACACAAAAGGATGCTACGAATAGTTTCGTTCAATGTAAACCGAACGACTCGCTGACAGCTGACTTTAATTATTGTGCAGTTGACGATTTTGATATGATAGTGCGAGTTGGAGGGGCAAAATAGTGGTGTTCGGATCGGTAGGTAACAAACGTGTAATGGAGCATGGTGCTACTGCGCTCATGGTGGTGGTATTTAGTGTATTACTGCTTATGACTATATCGGTAAGCTTTATGCGTCTGGTTGTGCAAGATCAAGAACGAACCAATAACGACGAGCTTTCTCGCGGTGCGTACGATTCAGCGCTAGCAGGGGTTGAAGATGGTAAACGAGTGCTTCAATCGTGTATTGCTAATAATAGTGCTGCTGCCTGCGCGGCTATTGCTGCGAGCGGGTGTAATACGATTCACAGTGCTAAGGTCCTTAGTGCAAGCGATTCAAGCGCTAACACTGATGAAGTTATGGTGCAGAACAGCGCAGGTACTACGGGGGGGTATGATCAAGCGTATAGTTGCGTGAAGATTGATCGCAATACCCCAGACTACACAGGAACATTAAGCGATGACTCTTCGGAAGTAATTCCGCTACAGACGACAGGCTCCTTTACGCAGGTAACGGTTTCCTGGTTTAAGAACCCGAATGCAACTACAGTGTTTGATCTGAATTCAAGCCCTTCACCATTACTGCCGACGGCAACAAAGTGGGCTGCAGTTGGCAAGGTGCGCCCACCACTGCTACGCGTACAATTGATTCAATTCGATGGTCAGACATTCAAGCTTGATGATTTTGACCAGAGCGGCGGATCGAACACATTGTATCTCTACCCATCATCAATTGGGTTGTCGGTCGCAGACTTCTCGAGTGATGCACGACGATCAAAAGCGAATAACTTGCTAATCCCAGTTAAATGCAATCCGGGAATCGGTAGTCAGTATATTTGTAGTGCGACACTCACCTTACCATTGCCCGTAGGTCTTCCGGCGGCGCAAATTGCCCAGCGACAGGCATACCTACGAGTTACAAGCTTATATGGCGATACCGATTACATGATTCAGCCTGTAGGTACTGAGCTGCAGGATGTCGAACCGGCAATTGATTCAACTGGAAGGGCGGCTGATGTTTATCGGCGAGTTCGCGCGCGCGTTCAGTTGGTTAGTCCTGCTGAAACAGAATTGTATCCACGTGCAACTGTTGATATTACACATAATTTCTGTAAAGATTTCGGTGTTTCTGATTCACAGTACATAGCAGGGTCGTGTGACTACACGAAGCCTTAGCTGAATAAATTATTTATCCGCGTCTGAATGGAACTTTTCGTACACCTCTTTGAGATGTGCGTCGGTAACGTGGGTGTAGACCTGAGTTGTGCTGATATTGCTATGGCCAAGCATGCTTTGAACACTACGAATATCGGCACCATTCATTAGGAGGTCGGTTGCGAAGCTGTGGCGCATCGTGTGGGGACTCACGTGCTTTGTGATACCGGCAAGCTTAGCATATTTAGCGATCATTCGTTGGATGCTGCGTGGCGTTAGTCGACGGTATCCTCCGTCGGTTGATGCGATGCTATTACGGCTGTAATTGAGAAAAAGCGGTATGAGCGTGTCTACTCTTGCTGCAATGTACGTGTCAACTGCATCGGCAGCAGATTGGCTAATAAAAATTGGGCGGTCTTTTTGACCTTTTCCTCGAACCATAAATTCACGACGTTTGGTGTTAATATGGTCTCTGTCTAGATTGATGAGTTCAGAGATACGGAGACCACTGGAAAAAAGTAGTTCAAGTATCGCGCGGTCACGGAGATGGGGGAGTGAACCATCATTAGGCACCGCGTCAAGCATGCGCTCCACCTCATCAAAGTGGAGGAAGGTAACCTGCTTACGGTGGACCTTGGGAAGCTCGATCATGTTAGGTGCAAGTGTTTGAATACTTCTTTTACTCAGATAATTCAAAAATCCACGAAGCGCAATAAGGTGGTAGGCTTGAGTAATTGTAGCAAGCTCGCCACCCATTTCGGTTTCATATCGATTAAGCCAGAGTCGGTATTTTCGAACGATCTCATTATTTATGGATTCGACTTTTATATTACCAGCGTACTCGATAAAGCGCTCTAGATAGCGCCTGTAGTTTTCAGACGTTTTTGGAGATCGGCCTCGCTCTACTTCAAGGTATTCAACAAAATCAAGGATTAGTTCCGACATATACATATATCTATAATACTGCTTGAGGCAAGATCTAGCATCTAATTGAAAGAGTTTGGTACAATGTAGGAAAATAACGAAAGGACCACCACAATGACAGCACATGTACAAAAGACACTTGTAGTCTTTAAGCCTGATACAATCCAGCGCGGTATCGTAGGGGAGATCCTTACACGATTCGAGCGTGTAGGACTTAAGATTGTCGGCACCAAGATGATTACCCCAACTAAAGAGCACTACCACCATCACTATGAAGAGATCGGGCAGATGATTACTCGTCGTGGCCAAAAGGCATTTGATATTACTCTTGAGATGATGATTGAGGGGCCGGTGATTGCTATGGTGCTTGAGGGTGTAGAGGCTGTAGAGCTTGTTCGTAAGCTTGTTGGCACTACCGAACCAAAAAGTGCACTGCCAGGTACGATTCGTGGCGACTTCTCTCATATGAGCTTTGCTTACGCAGATGGTGTAAATAAAGGGATTCCAAACCTTATTCATGCGAGCGGTGACCCAGAAGAGGCCGCTAAGGAAATTGACCATTGGTTTAGTGACAGCGAATTGTACGATTACTCGGTTCTGAACGAGAAATTTACACGCTAGAACGTGATGCGGGGTGGGCGTAGGCTCATCCCGCATACCACCGCTAGCTGTTAGAGGATATGTTCGCTATACTGTAGACATGCCTCGGTAGCTCAATTGGATAGAGCAGTTCCGTCCTAAGGAAAAGGTTGCAGGTTCGACTCCCGCCCGGGGTACCAAAATAATATGACAAAGATAGCAAACGAAGTATTCGAAGGCCAACACGAGGGTGAAGAAATTCTCTTTGTGTTTCGCAGGCACATTATTGCTATGCGTAAGGGATTTTATGCTCTTTTGATACCATTTGTTATTACATCCATACCGCCGCTTATCTGGCAACAGAACCTTACATTGTTTTTGCTCCCAATAGGAGGATTATTACTCGGACTTATTTTCTTCGCCTACTACTTTGTTATGTGGTACTTTACTGTCTATATTGTGACCTCGGAGCGTATCCGACAGGTCACTCAGAAGGGATTATTTGGTAAGGACGTTGTCGAACTGCGTTTGGCTAAAATCCAAAACATAAGCTATAATATACCTGGTTTTACTGGAGAAGTCTTTAAATTTGGCACCATTGTGATACAGACATTCGTAGGCGATCTTGTAATACATAAAGTCGAGCATCCAAGCGAAATTTACAATAAGTTACAGGATGCGGTGCATGAAGCAACTAAGGGTAATCGGCAAGAAGGACTTGATGAAGAAGCTAATTAAACGAGTACAGCGCAAAAAAGAAGAGGCGGCACCAGCCCGTATTACTAATGACACTGTTGCTGAACACCGCGAGAGGATTCTTGCAGGCGGCCGTCGATTCAAGTATCCAATTCAGTACGCGAGGCATCGACTTGTTTTTAACACGATTGTTGTTTCAATTGCTTTCATCATTCTTCTGGCCGCGGTCGGGTGGTGGCAACTTTACCCGATGCAGAATTCAAGTGCATTTATGTATCGATTAACGCGCATTATTCCTGTGCCTGTTGCTGTTGTTAATGACGAGCAGGTTCCTTACAGTGACTACCTTGTGCAATACCGCGGCTCAGAATATTATCTCAACAAATACGGCGAGGTAAAGCTTGATAGTGCGGACGGTAAGAGGCAGCTTGATTACATTAAGCGCCAATCACTCGATAAGGCTGAGCAAACAGCATATGCACGTCAACTTGCACGCAAGCTGAATGTTAGTGTTACAAACGATGATATCGATAAATTCATTAATGAAGAACGAAATACGGCTAATGGTCGCGTTTCACAGGAGACGTATGATTCGTCTATGCAGCTTTATTATGGTGAGACCTCAAGCGACTATCGGCTACGTATCGCAAATAGCATGCTAGAAGCTAAGATTGCTTTTGCTGTTGATGACAATGCTAATGCGCAGGTTAAGCAAGCGCAGGCGCTCATCAACTCGACAAAGGGTGATTTGTCCACTGTCGCTGGTCAGATGGCGAAAAGTGAGGGTGGCAAGGTAACTGCTGGTCAATCTGGTCCGGTTGATGTAACGAGCAAATTTAGTGGCCTGCGCGTTTCAGAGGTTGCCAATATGGCAAAGGGGGCAGTTTCTGGTCCGTTGAAGAGCACCACCGACGATGGATATTACTTTGTGAAAGTTATAGATAAAACAGGAACGCAAGTAGACTTCCTTTACTTACATATACCACTCACTAAGTTTGCTGACGATTTTTCAAAGCTTAGCTCATCTCACAAAATTCAGGAATATATAAAGATTTCGGATAAATAGCGTAAAGGAGAAATACATGTTTTCACTTCCAGATTTACCATATGAATATAATGCGCTAGAGCCAGTAATTAGCGAAGAGATCATGCGTCTGCATCATACCAAGCACCACCAAGCGTATGTAGATAAATTGAATGCCGCCCTTGTTCAGGTGCCTGAGCTTTCGGGGATGAGCCTCGAGGACTTAATGCGTAATTTAGGCCAGGCCCCTGAGACCGTGCGAACGGCTATTCGTAACCAAGGTGGTGGCCATTACAACCACAGTTTATTTTGGACGATCATGACTCCAGGGGATTCGGATGGTCCGAGTGGTAAGCTTCAGGAGGATATCGTTGCAAAGTATGGTAGTTTTGAGGAATTTGTTGCTCAATTTAATCAAAAGGCGGTCACCCTTTTTGGAAGTGGATGGGTGTGGTTAACTCCTGATCTAGAAATCCTGTCGCAGCCTAACCAAGATAACCCATTAATGCAGGGCGGGGAAGAGCCTTTGATGGGGCTAGATGTATGGGAGCATGCGTACTATCTTGACTATAAAAACAAACGAGATGATTATATTCAGAACTGGTGGAGGATCGTAAACTGGCCAGTGGTTGAGGAACGATACAGCAAGTAGCAATATAGAGTTTACATACAATAAAATGCCCCATTATGAGGGCATTTTATTGTATGTAAATGCCTAATCAAAAGCCACCCATAAAGGATGGCCGTGAAATCTATTGTGGCGCGCCCGACCGGATTCGAACCGGCGATCTTCTCCGTGACAGGGAGACGTGATAGGCCAACTTCACTACGAGCGCATATGCTTCAAGTATAGTAACAGGTTTGACCTCCTTTAGCAATACACCTTTCGGGCATTTCAAACTATATTGCATGATGCTATAATAAATCACGATTGATTAATCACGCCGTCTTAGCTCAGTTGGTAGAGCAGCACATTCGTAACGTGCAGGTCGCCGGTTCGATCCCGGCAGACGGCTCCATAGGATAGTATGAATAAAGAAGCGATCAAGACATCATTTAAAGAGGTGGCTAAAGATAGGCCGTATATATTGCTTATAGGGCTTATTCTACTTGTTGGCATAGTGTACTGCTTGATTATCGCACTTAATATTCGCCCAAGTGATATTACTGTCTACACGCGTTACACGGCATTTGGCGAAGCTCACTTCTACAAGGACCATTGGCAGTATCTTATTAACTTTGCTGTATTTGGCCTCGTAGTGACATTTTCTCATGTGGCCCTAATGGTGAAATTACATGACATGGGCCGTCGTCAGACTGGTGTGCTAGTTGGATGGTTTGGGGTGACAGTCCTGTTGGTATCTTTTGCGTACGCTATGGCGATAATTAGCCTTGGTCACGCAGCATGATTGATTTAGAGTTACCACTGAGTAAGCGTACTAAATTCTACCGCTTCTTTGAAATCCTCCCTGCGATCCTCAGTTATGGCATGCTCGTACTTCTTATCGTATTGTCGTTTGTTAATCCGCTATGGGCGGCAATCTACCTTCTTTTACTGATTATTACAGTGTTTATTAAGTCGATTGGCATCGCATTCCATACTGTTAAAGGGCATAGTAGACTTGTTAGGGCGCAGCGAGTCGATTGGCATGCGCGACTTCTTGAACTCGAGGCTCCATCGGATAGCTATGAGACTATTAAGAATGTGCAATCAAGTGGCTACGACTACAGTATTCACAAAGAAAACCTGCGGTTAATGGCGGCTGACGAAGCTGCATTCCCTAAACCATCGGCCTTGTATCATGCAGTGATGATTGCTGCATACAACGAAGCTTACGACGTTATTCAGCCAACAATCGAGTCTGTTCGTAATTCCACCTACAACAATGAACAAATTATATTATTTTTAGCCTATGAAGAACGGGGCGGACCAGAGATCGAGGCGACCGCAAAACGCTTGCAAAAAGAGTATAAAGATACCTTCTATAGCTTCCAAATTGTAAAGCACCCTAAGGATCTACCCGATGAATTAGTAGGTAAGGGGCCAAATATTACGTATGCAGGCTATGAGCTCCAGAAGTGGTGCGATAAAGAAAAGATCGCATATGACCGCGTTATCGTTACAACCCTCGATAGTGATAATCGTCCGTACCCATCTTACTTTGATTACGTTGCTTATGAGTACATTGCACAGCCTGATCGCAAGTATCTTTCGTATCAGCCAATTGCGCTTTACTTTGGTAATATCTGGGATGCGCCGGCACCAATGCGCGTGATAGCTACAGGTAATTCATTCTGGACGATTATTAGCAGCATGCGTCCGCATACGCTGCGTAACTTTGCCGCACATAGCCAGCCACTATCTGCACTTGTAGAAATGAATTTTTGGAGCAAGCGAAGTGTCGTAGAGGATGGTCACCAGTATTGGCGCAGCTACTTTTATTTCGGTGGCAATTATAGTGTTTTGCCGATCCACGTGCCAATTTATCAGGATGCAGTGATGGCGGATACGTTGAAAAAGACACTTATCGCGCAGTTCAAACAGCTGCGTCGATGGGGATATGGCGTTTCAGACATTCCGTATGTAGCAACGCGTATTTTTACAAAACGTCGTAATGTGCCATTTTTCGAAGGTTTTGCGCGTTTTGCTCGTCTTGTAGATAGCCATATTACTTTGGCAACGATGGCGATTCTTATTACTTTCGGTGGGTGGGTGCCACTGATTATTAATCCAGAAGCTTCGCGAAATATTGCAGCACACTCACTTCCGACTGTCATTAGTTATATTCAGCAGGTGGCAATGGTTGGGCTCTTTATTACAATTCTCTTGATGCTCAAGATGTTGCCATCACGGCCAGCTCGTTACAAGCGTCACCGTACGGTTCTTATGGTCCTGCAGTGGGTGCTGATGCCGGTAACCTCAATTTGTTACAGTGCAGTTGCATCTCTCAATGCACAAACTCATCTTATGCTTGGTAAGTATCTTGATAAATTCGACGTTACCGATAAGGCAACTGTGGCCTCGCGCGAACGGCATAAAGAACTTCAAAAACAGAAAAAGAGCGACGCGTAGTCGCTCTTTTTAAGCTAATAATCCGTTACGAGGCTCGTTCTTTAATAGATTTCTTTTCGTCAGCCCATGAGACATTGTATTCAAATGTAAGAGTCAAACGGTCAAGTACGGAACTAGGACTATGAGCTTTTATCTCTGATGCATGGGGGGTATCTTTACTCATGTCTTTATTTTAGCATAAGCAATAAAATATGTCAATCTCCGGTACTTTGAAGGAATATATCACCAGACGAATCTCATGATATAAAATGTCCTGGTATATCATGTGGAAAACTGTGGACGAGGTGTGGAATGAAAAATGACCCCTGTAAATCGTGTGAAGGGATTCATTGGCAATATGCTATGCGCAAGGATATTTGCAAAATAAAAACCGATCATTTCAGATCGGTTTTTATTTTGGTGGGCGATATAGGATTCGAACCTATCACCTCCACAACGTCAATGTGGCGCTCTAGCCAAATGAGCTAATCGCCCGCGTAAATCCTCGCGGAATATTAGTTATCATACCAGAACAGGGGTGGTATTGCAACGATTGCGTATTTACGGTATGCTACTTCTAGAGTGATGACAGAGACTAACCACCTCTTGAGCCCATGAGAAGCGATTGCGGTACCATGTAAAAGAACCGGAGTAAGAGTAATAGCCAAGGTGGAACCTCCTGAGCTTCAGGACCGAGGCACGCACGTAAAGTATACGGTATGCGTGCTTTTTGTATTTAAAAAAGGAGGTTCTATATGAACGAAGAGCAACTTTATGCAATGCGCCACAGCTTGGCTCATATTACTGCGCAAGCTGTGCAGCATCTATGGCCACAAGCTAAGTTTGGTGTAGGGCCCGTGGTAGAAAATGGCTTTTACTACGATATCGATCTTGGAGATACAAAAATCTCTGAGGATGATTTTAAGAAAATTGAAAAAGAAATGCGTGGCATTATTGCGCGTAATTTCCCATTTGAGCGTAGTGAGAAGAATGTCGACGAGGCAATTGACTGGGCGAAAGGGCGTGGCCAACCATACAAAGAGGAGCTTTTGAATGATCTCCGTCGTGCTGGTACAACCATTGCGAAAGACCTTGATGCGGCAGAGCTCGGGCTCGCGAGCGATGGGGAATCGGCAGTCGAGCGTGTTTCGTTCTACACGGATGGCGATTTTACTGACTTGTGTCGTGGCCCCCACGCTGAGAGTACCGGCAAGGTCGGTGCGTTTAAGTTGATGCGCGTTGCTGGTGCGTACTGGCGTGGCAATGAAAAGAATCCACAGATGCAGCGACTCTATGGAATTGCATTTGCAACCCAGCAAGAGCTTGATGAGCATTTAAAGATGCTCGAGGAGGCAAAGGCACGTGATCACCGTCGTCTCGGTAAAGAGCTCGATCTCTACACGATGTCTCCACTTGTCGGGGCGGGTTTGCCGTTATTTACGCCGCGTGGAACAGTGCTTCGTGAAAAGGTTGCGCAGTTTTCAAATCAGCTTCGCGAAGCTCGAGGGTTTACGAAGGTTTGGACACCGAACATTACGAAGACTGCTCTCTATGAAACGAGTGGGCATTGGGCTAAGTTTGGCGATGAGCTATTCCTTGTTACGAGCCAAGAGACGGACGACAAGATGGCGCTTAAGCCTATGAACTGTCCTCATCACACGCAAATTTATGCAAGTCAGCCACGAAGCTATCGTGATATGCCAGTGCGATTCCTTGAAACCACTACCGACTATCGTGATGAAAAGACGGGTGAGCTTGGTGGTCTTAACCGTGTTCGTTCTTTAACACAAGATGACAGCCATGTGTTTGCGCGTCCAGATCAGATTGAGCAAGAGATTGATGGATTGCTTGCAAGTGCTCGTGAACTTTATCAGACGATTGGCATGCAACTTCGCGTTCGTCTTAGCTATCGAGATAACGGGGATAGTTACCTTGGCGATATGGAATTATGGCAGTCGGCGCAGGCTCAGCTTAAATCTGCAGTTGAGAAAAACCAGCTTGAATACTTCGAGCAAGAAGGTGAGGCTGCGTTCTATGGTCCAAAGATCGACTTTATGGCCACTGATGCTATCGGTCGTGAACATCAAGTAGCGACAGTACAGCTCGATTTCGTACAGCCCGGCCGTTTTGGCTTAGTGTATACGGGCGAAGATGGGGTAAAGCAACAGCCAGTCATGATTCACTGTGCACTACTTGGTAGTATCGAGCGATTCCTAAGTGTATTCATTGAGCATACGGGCGGATGGTTTCCATTCTGGGCTGCGCCAGAGCAAGTGCGCATCTTAACTATTAATGATAGCGTAAAGCCATATGTAGACGAGATTACAACAATCCTTTCAGATGCTGTATTAATGAAGCCGGTTAAATATAATGAAGTACGATTTACAACGGATGACCGTAATGAGAGCCTTGGCAAAAAGATTCGAGAGGCAACGGCCATGAAGATTCCTGTACAGCTTATTGTTGGTCCTAAGGATATGGAGGCTCGTGAGGTGAGTGTGCGTACGCAAAAGGGTGAGGAAAAAGTTGCTCTGGACGGCCTCGCAGACTATCTAAAGGCGCTGTAGATGGACGGCCCCGAGTACGAGAAAAATATACGTGAGCGCGTCTACCAACTGATGCGAGACCTTCCTGATGATAAAGTCACAACATATGGTGATCTGGCTGCGATGGCCGGATCACCTCGAGCGGCACGGATTGTCGGCGGGATTGCGCATCAGGGACCAGAAGATTTACCATGGCATCGGCTCGTTAATGCGCAGGGCGGGCTTGCCGTGGGGTTTCATGGTGGCCAAGCTGTGCAAAAGCAGCTGCTCGAGCAAGATGGTATTGAGTGTGATGAGAATTGGCATGTACGTAATTTTGGAGAACGACGATGGCGACCAGCCGATTTCGATCAGAACCTCCGCTTATTTTGATTGTTGGGCCGACGGCGAGCGGCAAGACTGCTCTCGGCATTAAGTTGGCTAAAGAGTATGACGGTGAGATTATTTCTGCAGATTCGCGAGCTATCTATAAGGATCTGTCTATCGGCACCGCTAAACCTACCTTAGAAGAGCAGGATGGGGTACCGCATTGGGGGATAGATTTAGTAGAGCCTGGTGAGAGATTTACGGCTGCAGATTTTCAACAATACGCAAATAAAAAAATCACTGAGATACGAGCTCGAGGCCACCTGCCGATAATCGTGGGCGGTACCGGTTTATATATAGACGCGGTAATGTATGATTTTGAATTTCCTGCAGAAGGAAACGATATTGAGCGCCGAGAAGCGTTTATGACTCTGAGCCTTGAAGCGTTGTATGAATATTGTATCGAAAACAACGTAAAATTACCTGAGAATAAAAAGAATAAGCGATATGTTGTGAATAATATACTTAGAAACGGTCGCGAATTAAAGAGAAAGCGCGAACTCAATGAAAATACAATCATTGTGGGAATATCTACAGAAAGAAACATTCTAAGAAATCGAATAGAGAAGCGTGCGGCGATCATTTTCCGCGACGGCGTTATTGAGGAAGCTCAAAAGGTTGCGACAATGTACGGATGGGATAATGAAGCGATGACAGGGAATATTTACCCGCTTATTCATGAACACCTAAACGGCCAATTAACGATAGAGGAGCTTAAACAGAAATTTATTGTACGTGACTGGCAATTGGCAAAACGTCAGCTTACGTGGCTTAGGCGGAATGAGCACATTTATTGGGCCGATTTGAGTGATGCGTACACCTATATTACTCGACGACTAGATGAGCTGAGTAATCTGTGATACCATACTTACAGAAGGGGATATAAGGGATGATTGATGCATTATTTGGTTCAAAAACGCGCGTAAAGTTACTGCATCTCTTTTTGAATAACCCGGGTAAGGCTTTCTATGTGCGAGAGATAACTCGGCTCATTGGTGAGCAGATCAATTCGGTTCGTCGCGAACTTTCAAATATGCTTGATGTCGGCATCATCACTAGTAAGAATACCGACAATAAGCTTTATTATGAAGTAAATCAGCGGTACGACTACTATGTGCCATTGCGTACAATCTTTGCAGATCAAAAGTCCGAACCTCTTAAAAAAGACTCAAGATCTACTGAATGGCAGAAGACCGTTAAGGATCTTGCTGGGCTGCGCGTCGCCGTTATAGCTGGAGTGCTTGTTGATGGTTCGGCGAGTAGTGTCGACCTACTGCTTGTTGGTGATCTAACCGAGAAGAAGGTCCAAGCGGCTATCCATGCTATCGAAGCGGCTGAAGGCAGGGAACTGGCGTATAGCACGCTGACGTATGATGAGTTTTATTATCGTCTCAGCGTACGCGATCGTTTTATTAGTGATATTCTCAACAATAAACATGCCGTTCTGACAGATGTTGATGAGATATTAAGTAACAAGTAAGGAATAATATGTTTGATTTAGAGTATAAGGGTGGTAATACGGTAGTCTTTTCTACGAAGAAGCTATCGCTAATTGTTGATCCTAAGCTCTCGTTGGTTGGTCTTAGAGACATGAAACTGAAGGATGGAGTTGAGCTTGCTACGGAAAACCGCTTCAGCGTGCGAGACTCCGAGGCCCAGCTTATCGTTGATCAGCCCGGTGAGTATGAGGTAGGTGACTTTACGATTCGTGGTATTGCAGCAACTCGCCATATTGATACGCCGGAGCAAGAGAAGCTTTCTACGATGTATCGTATTGAGTGTGGGGATGTGAATGTCGCCGTACTTGGTAACATCGATCCAAAGCTTAACGATGATCAGCTAGAAGGGATTGGAGTTGTCGATATCCTTATTATCCCTGTCGGTGGCGGCGGCTATACGCTTGATGCCACGAGCGCCGCGACACTTACTCGTTCTATCGAGCCTAAAGCCGTGGTGCCTGTACATTATGCAGATTCAGGTTTGACATATGAGGTTCCGCAGGATCAGCTCTCTACATTTATTTCAGAGCTAGGCGCTCCAGCTGAGACGATGGCTAAGTATAAAGTAAAATCAAGCACATCTCTCCCTGCGACTCTTACTGTAATTGAGCTCACTCGCAGTTAGCTGCTGCCAGTGATAATAAATGCACCGCAGAATCATCTGCGGTGCATTTTACTTTATAAGCAGGTGCTTATTTAGCTGTAGCTAAGATGCCCTTCTTTTTGAGGGTACGGATAGCTTGAGTAGAAAGGGTCATGGTAACCTTTTGGCCATCTACAACAAATGTCTTCTTCTGAAGGTTTGGCTTAAAAACGCGCTTTGTACGGCGCAAAGAGAAGCTGACATTGTGGCCGAATTGTTTGCCCTTACCGGTGAGTTCGCAGCGTGCTGCCATAGTTGATACTTCCACTTACACTTAATTTTATAACAATCCTCTATAGTATACGCTGATCGCGCTTCTTCGTCAAGGGGTTGGGTGTGTTACAATGGGGGCAATGGAAATACTATATCTTGTTACCGTTTTAGGGGTAGTTCTTGTTTCGATGATACTACACGAGCTTGCTCACGGTTTTATTGCGTTAAAACTTGGAGATGAGACGGCGAGACTCCTGGGAAGACTTTCATTTAATCCTCTTAAGCACATCGATCCATACATGACTGTCGGGCTTCCGATGACTATCGCTTTCATTAATCTCTTAACGGGTGCGAATATGCCAATATTTGGAGGGGCGAAACCGGTTCCTGTAAATTCATCTAACTTGCGGAGTGAGTGGGCGATGGCAGTAGTCGCAATTGCCGGCCCGATCGTCAACCTTGTACTTGCGTTTTTATTCTTTGCGATTGCGGTGAGTTTCAATATTACTCCTGTTAGTCTTTTAGGGGTGTTATTGTATACGGCAGTAAAGGTAAATCTAGGCTTTTTTGCATTTAATATTATCCCTATTCCACCACTTGATGGATCACGTGTTTTGTATGCACTCGCTCCCGACTTTGTGCGCGAGATTATGGATACAATAGAGCGTTATGGCGCAACGCTCATCCTCCTAGTAGTCCTCTTGTTTAATCAAGTGGTAATGTTATATATGAGTAACGCTATTAACGCAATTGTTGCAATATTTGCTCGTATTCTTGGCGTAGCCTAGCGAGCTGCGCTATACTAGGTATAGTCCTCGTCTCCTGGGGCACATATGATTTTCCTAATATCATAGATTCGGGATTTCAATATTTATCGCTCCCGTGGGAACGATGTGAGATCTCCCACCTTGCATTAATGCGGGGAATATCTAGTGCCCTGAAGGAGACTTGAGGACTTTTAGGTACCCGAAAGGGTATTTTTCGTTTATAATGAAGGAGTCAGCTTGCTGGACGGTCGCTAGCTGTTAGCTAGAGGAAAGTCCGGGCAGTATAGGATACGACAGCCGCTAACGGCGGCCGGGGGCAACCCTAGGGAAAGTGCCACAGAAACGAAACCGCCTCACTAGTGGTTGCAGTCTCTTAGGAGAAGTGCAACCCGAGGTAAGGGTGAAAGGAGTGAGGTAAGAGCTCACAGCGACGTATGGTAACATACGGAGGAGGTAAACCCTGTCGGCTGCAAGGAGGGGCGTACACTAGAGTGATCCGCTCGTACGTTCCGATAACCGCTTGAGTATGTCAGTAATGATGTACCTAGATAGATGATCGTTCTCGACAGAACCCGGCTTATAGGCAAGCTGTACACAAAAAACCACCCATATGGGTGGTTTTTTGTACTTTGTAGAGATATCTACTTAGTAACTTCTTTAACGATCGCGGCAAAAGCCTTAGGATCGTTTACTGCTAGATCTGCAAGAACCTTACGGTCAAGCTCGACACCAGCGGTGCGAAGGTTTGCGATAAAACGACCGTAGGTTGTACCGTTTTCTCGAGCAGCCGCGTTGATGCGGGTGATCCATAGACCGCGAAGATCGCGCTTTTTGTTGCGGCGGTCACGGTAGGCGTATTGTAGTGCGCGTACAACTGCTTGCTTTGCAAGGCGGAAGCTTCGTGTACGGTTGTGCTGCATACCCTTAGCGGCTTTTAGTACCTTTTTGTGCTTAGCGTGTGCTGGAACTCCTCGTTTTACGCGCATACTAGACTCCTAACGCTCGTTTAACGTTTTTTGCCATACTGCCGGTAACGGTAGCGGTAGTATTGATATTGCGCTTACGCGACTTGCTCTTCTTAGAGAGCATGTGGTTCCCGAACGCTCGGCGACGGGTAAGTTTGCCGGTACTGGTTAGCTTGATGCGCTTAGCAGTGCCCTTGTGGGTCTTCATTTTTGGCATTTACTTGCTCCTTATTACGATGCTCAGGTTTCGACCTGCCATCACTGGTTTCTGCTCGAGTATTGCTTCATCTTCGAGATGCGACATTACCTTGGTGATAAGATCATAGCCAAGTTCACGGTGTGCCATCTCTCGTCCTCGAAAGAATATAAGGATTTTTACTTTGTGGCCTTCTGATAGGAAGCTACGAATTTTACGTAGCTTAATCTCGAGGTCGTTTGCACCAATCTTCAGCCCAAAACGCATCTGCTTAAGCTCAACGGCTTTATTGCTACGACGGTTTTTCTGTTGCTCTTTCATCTTCTGATACTGGTATTTACCCCAGTCGACGATCTTGGCAACAGGTGGGTCGGCATTCGGGGAGATCTCTACGAGATCCACGCCTGCTTCCTCGGCTGCTTTAAGCGCGTCTTGACGCGACATAATGCCGAGCTGTTCTCCACTTGTACCAATGACACGAAGTTCGCGGGCGCGAATTGCTTCGTTGATACGATTTGATGTGTTGATGCTACTCTCCTTTTCTAGCGAGTTACTTAGATTTAACAGTTACTCTTGTAGTATCTTAACAGATACGGGGTTAATTATCAAGTGGGCTGACGGTATTGTAAGGCTTCTGCAAGGTGGGGGATTTGAATATCTTTTTCACCTGCGATATCAGCGATAGTACGAGCCACCTTAATCATTTTGAAGTAGCTGCGTGCGCTCAGTTTCAGCTTTTCGGCGGCTGTATCGAGGAATTGCTTAGTTTGAGGGTTAAGTGGACAGAATTGTTTGATTTCGCTGCTAGTGAGAGAATTGTTGCTCTTTTTACTACTACCATATCTTTTTGATTGTATATCCTTTGCTTTAAGAATAAGCTCTAACGCTTTAAGGTGTTGTTCTTTTATCGACGTTTTTGTATTAAGCAATTCATTATGAGGAATGCGTGAAACTGGAATTATCATATCTATTCTATCGAGAAGTGGTCCAGAAAGGCGTTTCTGATATGTAAGAATATTTGTCATACTGCAGGTGCACTCTCTTTCTGAATCTCCATAGTATCCACAAGGGCATGGGTTCATTGTGGCGATAAGCATGAAGTCTGCAGGGTAGGTTACTTGACTGTTAGCTCGTGAAACGGAGATAGTGTGGTCTTCTAGGGGCTGGCGAAGTGCTTCTAACGCGTTGCGAGGATATTCCGGAATTTCATCGAGAAATAGTACGCCGAGATGTGCAAGGCTGATTTCGCCAGGGCGGGGGCGGGATCCGCCACCTACGAGTGCTACCTGACTGGCGCTATGTGAGGAGATCTAAAGGGGCGGTCAATTACTGCTGTATTGATGCGCGCACTGCTAAGGCTGTGGATTTTTGTAACCTCTAGGCATTCTTCTGCTGTGAGCGAGGGGAGGAGGCCTCTGAGTGTCTTTGCAAGCATCGTTTTGCCAGCGCCCGGAGTCCCGGTTAGAAGTATGTTGTGATGTCCGGCTGCGGCGATAGTAAGGGCTCGTTTCGCTTGCTCTTGGCCGTAGATGTCATCTAGGTAGTAGAGGGGCTCACTGGGGAGCTCGAGATTGAGGTTACTTGGCGTCGTCGGTTGGAGGTGTATCTCTTTTTTAAGGTGGAGGTAAAGTGATTTTAGATTTTCTACTCCAAGCACTGTGATTCCAGGGACGAGCGTGGCCTGGGAAGCGTTCTCTAGAGGTAAATACACCTTCGAGTGGCCGCTGTTTCGCGCTGCCTCTGCAATCGTAACAGCACCTGTGACGGGGCGGATAGAGCCATCAAGGGCAAGTTCGCCAGCAAATACGGCGCCTCTGATCTCGTCTTGCTTTAACTGCCCGCTTGATGCGAGAAGTGCTAGTGCAATGGGGAGGTCGTAGTGAGTGCCGTCTTTTGGCAGCTCTGCGGGTGCTAGGTTGATTGTAATGCGTTTGGCAGGGTACTCGAGCAGGGAATTGGTAATAGCGCTTCTTACGCGCTCTCTAGACTCGTCAATGGCTTTATTGCCAAGCCCTACAATCGAAAGGCTTGGCAGCCCCTTTGTTGTGTCGCTCTCAACCTCGATAATATGCCCCTCTACCCCGATAGGGGCGACTGACAAGACTTTACATACACTACCCATAATGAAGCTCAGTTAAACATAAGGTATAACCACTGTAAATATGATTGCAATATGCTATAATATAAATTACACATTTGGGGCTGATATAGCTTTCGACGTGAGGATTTTAATATATTATTCTGCGTATCGACCACTGACGTAATCAGTATCTTTAACTGCAAACACATTTGCACAGCGTGTGAAGAGCTTTTTTGCTCCTTCATTCGCACCAGCTTTGGCCTAAGCTCCAGAGTCGCGCCAGACAGTTTACCTGCAAGCTGTAGGGCGTGTTATATCCTGTAGGGGCGGTACGGATTGCTGCTGCAACGATTCTGTACTTTAATTTTTTGCGGCCCGCCAATAAATCCTCTTAGTTCTGTTCTGAGATTTTGAGACGGTTAGCACCTGAACAGTACTACGTACGTAGACGGATAATAGATTACCTTTCGGACCCGGGGGCAGTACCCGGCAGCTCCACCAAATTGTGTACTGCGACCCGCTGAAGCGGGTTGTTTTTTGCTATTTTGCGCTCTTGCTGTAATAAAAAAACAAGCACCTGCGAGTAGTGCTTGTTTCTATTGTGGAGTTTTTCGATGTTTTTTGTTTTTGGTTCCTTGTACAACTTTTTTGCTCAGGAACTACCCCTATAATAGGCCGTAAAACCGCTAATGTCAATAACATTTATAGAGATTTTTTTGGTAAAAAATACTACGAATAATGCGTATCTTTAGACTTCTAGGGGCGGTATTTTGTAGCTAGTGTAGGTTTGGAGGAGCCGTGCGCTATGGGCGGGGGGACTGCCTGTGGATAATAAAATGAGAAATGTATGAGAGTGCCATGTTTTGAGCACGCGGTAGGCTCTAACTGCTATATCCTCTGCAAAGCCTTTATGTAAGCGCCAGGAAAAGGAGCTTATCTATGGGCACTTGACGGGCGACTATGTGAAGTTGTTTTTACGGCTCCTATGCGTTTTATGGGAAACATAAATTGTGCACATCATAGCTATTTTGATTACGTAATTATCAGGCACTTTAGAAATATGATTTTCTGAAATTGTAAAATGAGTTACATGAAATAGTTTTCATGTTAAGCCTGAGTTGCTAGTCGCGGCGCATTCGAAAGATTTGATGCTCCAGAATCATTTGGTTCTGGGAATGGAAATTTTTAGAGCAAGGTTCATTATTTAATATTCATTTTCGGTTTGTATAATTCCTACAACGCCTTAGATGACGTATTTAATGTTAAATATTAACAACGTTGTTAATATATCATCGCACATAAGATAACACCTATAGAAACGATGTATTTGATGTATTGATGAATAAAAAACATCGTCAATAAGCGCAAGCGGTATTGACGAAAACGATTAGTCGTGCTAGTATTAGGGTAAGCTTTTAGTCAAACACAAACACAAAAGCCACCACGCAAAACCTTAACAATTCAATCAAAGACTGACGGTCCGCGCTATAGATATACGCAATTTGTAGACGGATAATAGGCATCGGCACCGGTACAAGATTTATAGTCTTGAAAAAGACTACGCACCTTATACTAGTACCAATATGTGGCGCTGCCTATGCTCCGCCGATCGAGTCTACAGTACTCGTACGAATAGATTCTCGGCGTCGTAGCGCGCGAAAGAAGTACCTCACGCTTGGTTAATCCTTGTGACCCTGGAGGGGTGTTGCAAAGAGACTACCAAGCGTGAAGTGGAACCTATCGCAAGGACCCATGCTCGCGTTACGCGAGCGGTCAGTAGCCATTCTAGCGACAGAGCGGACGACCCTAATAGTTGTTTATAAAGGTGTTTCGTTTTTACGCTCGTCGCTAGGGCTCCAAATCTCTCTTCAATGGTATAGTAGATGTATGCTTGGGAAAGTATTAGCACTATCCACACTATGCGCATTCGTTCTTTTGTCTGCGCTTTTGCAGTCGACATCTCCTTCGTCGATACATCCTCTTGGGATTCTTTTTGTCTTCATTCTTATTTATGTGTTAGTGCTTGGTGCGCTAACTTTTTTGCTTTACGCGGTTTTGTTGCTTATCGCTAAGATGCGGAAAAAGGATGGAGTGATTATGTCTTTCCGTCGTGCGTATATATTTGCTTCCGTACTAGCACTAGCTCCAATTATGGTAGTGGGGATGTCTTCAATCGGGAGAATGGGTATTTATGAATTTTTACTAATTATTGCGTTTGAGGCGGTGGCGTGTTTCTATGTTGCACGGCAACGATAACGCTATTTATTTTGAAATGGCTATGCTATAATTTACAGATATGGAACCGAGGCAAGAGGGCATACCCGGGGGAGTAGAAAGAACACCAGTCCCATCTGGCGAGCGTACCCCTATGTCTCAGATCGAGCACTTCCCTAGCAATAGTGAGACCTATCAGGACAACAAGCAAGAAATAGGCGCTGCACAGGCTGAGGTTGCGCAAGCGGCCATGCCAGCATTGCCAACCCCGGTGCTTACAGCTTCACAGCAGGGCCCGGTGGTGGCGTCTGATGATACACCAATCGTAGCCAATGACGATGATCTTATTGAGAAGGAATGGGTGGACAAGGCTAAGAAAATTTTGGCTGAGACACGCGAGGACCCTTATAAACGCGAGCAAGAGATTAGCAAACTGCAAATTGAATATATCCGCCGTCGTTATGGGCGTCAGATAGGTGAGACGGGTGATTAATTAGATGGGCGGGGCGGGAGTATTTATAACACTGTTTTTTGTTACTGTTGTCGTAGTGGGTGGAGCTACGGTTGCTTTTTTGATGTATCGTCGAACGTTACGTGATGCTAAGAATTACGAACGTGGACTTAAAATGGTGCCGATACTTATTCATCTACCTCCGGCAAGTGAAGATATCGCGGGAGAGAATAGGGATAGACGCGACCTAACTGAAGAAGTGCTATCTCAGGCGCAGGTGATGTACAACATTATCGCGAGTACTGCCACAAAAGGATTTAAGAGTAAGATTTACGGACAGCGACATGTTTCGTTCGAGATCGTTGCACGTGACGGATTGGTATATTACTATGCAGTTGTTCCAACCGTATTGACTGATGTAGTACGCCAGGCGGTAGCTGCGGCATACCCGTCGGCGCGGCTTGAGGAAGTTGCTGAGCACACGGTGTTTAGTAAAGTAGGGAAGCTAAGTGGAACGATTGGCGGTGAGTTCACACTAAAGAAGCAATTCGCATATCCAATTGCTACATATGTAGAGTCGAAGCGAGATGCGTCTCGTGCGTTACTTAATGCGATTTCTGCGGCAGGTCGGGAGGATGGCGTAGGGCTTCAGATGCTTATTCGACCAGCAAATGAGGGATGGACTAAGTCGTCAATCTCCTTGGCGGATAAGATCATCAAGGATAAAGGAATTAAGAAGGGTGGTCTATCCGGCTCCTTTGCGGTTAAGGACATGGCGACGGCACTATGGAAGCCGCCAGAAACTGATGGCAAGAAAGAGTCTGACGATAAGCACCAGCTAAATGCTGTAGAGCAATCTGTTGTGGATGCGGTTCAGGAAAAGACGCGCTATCCAGGTTATGAAGTGCTTATTCGTGTTGTCGTGTCGTCAAACACTGCAGCTCAGTCACAGATGTTACTGAAGAACATTGTTGCCGCTTTCGCATTGTTCGATTCGCCGTCATTTAATGGCTTTAAATTTAATTTGTCACGGAATCTTGAGGAGTTGACGTCAGCATACATATTGCGTTTCTTCCCGCAGCAGGTTACACAGAATGTTCTTAACAGTGTAGAGCTGGCGACGCTATTTCATCTTCCTGATCAAAATAGTATTCCAACCTCGCAAGTGCAGCGACAGATGAGCAAGCAAGTGGACGGTCCGACTCAGATTATGGAGGAAGGGCTCTTGCTTGGGTATAACGAGTTCCGCGGTGTCCGCAAGCCAATTCGGTTGAGCACGAAAGACCGTCGCCGTCACCTGCATATTATTGGGCAGACCGGTGTCGGTAAATCGGTGCTGCAAGAGAACCTTGCGTACCAAGATATGATGGATGGTCGAGGCTTTGCCTTTGTTGATCCGCATGGTGATTCCGTTGAGGCATTGCTGTCAAAGGTTCCGAAAGAGCGAGTCGAGGACGTTGTTTACTTCAACCCGAGTGATATGGCGAACCCAATAGGGCTTAATATGTTTGAATTCGATAGTCCAGACCAGAAAGACTTCTTGGTTCAGGAGGCGATCAGTATGTTATATGGCTTGTACGACCCCGGTCATACGGGTATTGTGGGGCCACGTCTTGAACACATTTTCCGTAACTGTGCATTGTTACTCATGAGTGATCCAAATGGCGGTACCTTTATTGATATTCCGAAGCTATTGATTGATGAGGAATTCATGAAAAGTAAGTTAAAGTATGTGACTGATCAGCAGGTGCTCGATTTCTGGACAAAAGAGTTCCCAGCTTCACAGAAGTCAAGTGAAGCTGGTGAGGTGATTTCATGGGTTGTTTCAAAGTTCGGGCCATTCATTAGCAATGATGCAATGCGTAATATTATCGGTCAGCAGAAGAGTGGTTTTAATTTCGCCGATATTATGAATAATAATAAGATTCTCCTCGTAAACCTTTCAAAAGGTAAAATGGGTGACCTTAATTCAAAGCTTCTCGGTATTATATTTGTTATGAAGTTTCAGGCTGCGGCTATGGCTCGTGCAAACATTCCCGAGGATGAGCGTAAAGATTTTACTATGTACGTGGACGAGTTCCAGAACTTTGCGACAGATAGTTTTGAGACAATTCTCTCTGAAGCGCGTAAATATCGTCTCAGTCTTGTGCTCGGCAACCAGTTTATGACGCAGCTTAAAGAAGATTTGCGAGAGGCAATTATTGGTAACGTCGGCACGACGATCACGGGGCGCATTGGTATCACGGATGCAGAGATCATGGTAAAGCGTTACACGCCCGTGTTTGACGCCGAGGATCTTACGAAGCTGCCAAACTATGAGTCTGTAGTTGTGGCGCAGATTGAAGGAGTGCCTTCGGCTCCATTTAGTATGAGCTGGATACCTCCAATGGGACAAGCGAATCAGCAGCTAAGCGACGCACTGAAAAGGCTTTCTGCGGCCAAATATGGTCGTCCACGAGGCCAGGTTGAGCAAGAGATATTCAGACGCCTTAGCGTTAAGAAAGACGCCCCAAAGAGCCCTCAGGCTGCTGTGGGCGCGTCATCGAGCCCTGCGGCTGGGTCTTCTTTCTTAGATGAATGGCTTGCAAAACGTAAACAGCTCACACAATCCCCTGGTAGCGCTGCACCTAGCCCTGTTGTAGCACCACCTCAGATGACAGACAGCGCTTCTATTGCTGCCACTCAAGCTCCCGCGACACAACAGTCTGCTTTTCTTGCACCTTCCGCGCAAATGCAGCCTCGTATGGATGCTGTAGAGCCAGCTCCGCAGTCGTCTACAGCTACACAACAGCCTTTACAGCGAGAGGCTAATCAAGTGCTGACGGTAAGTGACAACAGAGCCGTAGGTGCTAGTCCAGATGTGATAGCACCGCTTCAGGCTTCAAAAATGCCCTCAGAACATTTAAGTGTTCGAGGGCAAGATGATCAGAGTGGCGAAGTTTCAGTAAAGTTTCGCTAAGAGCAGCTATTGAGTTTTGCCGCTCACGAGGACTCGGAAGTAATCAAAAATTAATCCGAGTACCCAGCCAAGAAGGAAAGAGGCGATTGTCTCGGTTCCTGAGAGCGGGTAGCCGTTATATCGCGCAATAAGATAAATAACAAGGGTGAAGACAAATGCGAATGTTGAGCCCGAGAGAATGGCGTTCGGACGCGCCACAGTGCTGCCAACGGCATCGCTCGCTTTTTCTACGGCTTTGTTATGGATAATCTTGCTAAAGGCACGGCTCGGGCCTGACATCTGTGAGCGTACTTCTTCCATTGTGTGGTCGAAACTCCTATCGCGTTCTTTCTTGGTAAGGGGTCCACGACGTTCGGCGGGCGATTGTTCGCGCTTAACTTCGCGCTTCTTCTCGACAGCTTTAGCTTGCTCGAGCGCTTCTTTGCGAGCGTCTTCTAGGGCTTCGTGAGATTTGTTCTCTACGTTACGCTCAAGATTCTCTTTAATCTTTTCGCCTTGTTTATCGTTCAGAACTTCAAGGTTCTTATCGTTGAATGCCTCGTGGCTGTTGAAGCGATCTTTTTCTTGGTTGCTCATTTTTTACCCACCTTTATGTCTATATTGTGCCTGCATTTAAGTCGCGGCGGATTAACCTAATTTCTTTCTTTACCTGGCGTGATCGCGCGTAGAAGTAGGCTACGATCGCAAAGACGATGCCTGCAAAGAGGATGTTCTCTCGTGGTCCAGTGTGAGGCAATTGCCCAACAGTTTGCTCAACGATCTGCTTTTGTGGAGGACAGTCTACATCAATGCTCGTGTTGTTGCCGAACGTATTATCAATACGGCAGTCGAATGACGTACGGTCGCTCACCCCGGTTCCCATTGCGGGAATAGCGTCGGCAAGTTTTACTGTAAATATCCGTGTTTGCTTATCACCAGGCTTGAGAGTTACCTGAGGCCAGGTGAGCGTTTTGGTGTTTGTGTCAAATGCTGCACCACCCTGATCTATAAGTGTTGCGTAATCGTACACGTCAGTTAAGTCGTCCATAGGAGTAACAGTTGTCGGAGCTTTGCCATTATTTGTAAGGTTGAGCGTATAGACAATGCGGTCACCGGCGCGCGCTGTTGTTTTTGTAGCGTCTACGTTACCTTGAGTGATGTTTGCCGCGCTTTTTGTATCAATGATTTGCGCGCTACATTTTTCATCCTTAATCCATAGTGTTGAGTCGCCTGGGCAAGGCTGACACTCCGGGCTTGAGGCAAGTATCTTCGGATTAAATTCGCACATTTTTGGAGCTGGAATGGTGAATGTTTTTACGCAGTCTGGTGAGGTTCTGTCTCCGAGTGATGTTTTAACAGTTAACTCGACGGTATAAGTGCCTTGGGCGGTTTGCTTCGTGTATGCAGTGTTGGTAAGCTTTCCACCCGAAGGGTTTGTTATCGTGTGAATGACCTTACCATCTTTTTTAATAACGTAGGTATAGCTGGATATAGTCGCACCATAAGCTGCAGCGCTCGTTGCGTTAAGCTCGTAGGTGTCTGTTAACTTTGTGATCTTGAGCATCGTGCAGGCTGCGGCCGCATCGTGCTTACAATCTGGACTATCGGCGGGTAGATTTGTTTTACCTGGGATAGTACATTTAGGCGGTGGAGTACATTGCGGGTAGGTTCCAACAGTTCCGGTTGGGCATTTTGGTGCAGGCGGGGTGGTTTTTAGAAGGAGATTACCACATACTTTCATAAGTGCGAACCACTGGCCTGTGCTTGATTTGCCGACGAATACTTCATAGGTTGAGCCGTATTTTTTTGTATAGGGAAGACTATCCCATAGCCATAGCGGATGATAATGGAAGGTTCTTTGGCCGCCGTTTGAGGTGCGAATGGTATACGTTTTATCACCCTGAGCTGCACTAAAAGGTGATGTGAGACCCCACGAGAGAGGGATATCTTTAGAATTGACCGTCGTAGCCTTTGCGCTTGCAATATTCTGGCGGGTAATACCAATTTCAGTAAAGAGGTCTTTAATGTTGTTGGTGTTTTGGTCGTAGTTTTTAAGGTAGTCATTAACCGACTTCACACCACCCGGGATGAAATTAGAAGGACTTGATGCGTTTGCTGCCTCTGGGGGTGAAAATACTGCAAATGATTGCACAACAAGAGCGAGTACTGTGAAAATAAGACCAATTCTTCGAGTGGCCTCCTCTTTTCGCAAACGTTTTGCGTAAAATCCAATTTGCCCTACAAGAGCTGGGCTAAAGGCTAGGTTTGATACAAGTTTTCTGAACATAGTACTACCTTAGGTTTGTTTTTGTTATTAGTTTAAATTACCTCTTATAAAGAAGTTTAGCATAAGAAATATGTTCACTACAATAGCTTGAATGAACAATTTTTTTTGTGGTACAATATCCTTAATGTAATAACATCTGAAATGACTGAAGTGAGGGGATGATGGCTAAACAAAAAGACGACGGCTCTTATGATGGCTCGCAGATTCAGGTCCTTGAAGGACTAGAGCCGGTACGTAAGCGCCCAGGCATGTATATTGGTAGTACTGGCTATGATGGCGTACACCATTTAATTAAAGAGATTGCAGATAACTCTATCGACGAAGCAATCGCTGGGTATGCATCACGAGTAGACGTGCGCATCCTTGAAGACGGTGGCATCACTATTACTGATGATGGTCGCGGTATTCCTGTCGACAAGCATCCAAAGACCGGCCTGAGTACACTTGAGACAGTACTGACGGTTCTTCATGCTGGTGGTAAGTTTGGCGGTGGTGGCTATAAGGTATCGAGCGGTCTGCACGGTGTTGGGTCGAGTGTGGTAAACGCGCTCTCGACCAGGATGATCGCTGAAGTGGTCCAAAAAGGTGAATTGCACCGAATTGAGTTTGCGCAAGGCGCAACGACAATGCCGCTCAAGAAGATGGGTAAGACTGACCGCCCAACTGGCACTACGATAACTTTTTATCCTGATCCAACCATTTTTAAGGAAACTGTCGAGTTTGACTACAAGTGGGTAGTTAACTACTTGCGTCATCAGGCATATCTTACAAAAGGCGTTTATGTAACGGTCTATGATGAGCGTACGAAAGAGCGCCAGGCTTTTTACTTTGATGGTGGTATTAAGAGCTACGTCAAGAATCTTAACGTGGGTAAAGAAGTTCTCGGCAACGAGATCTTTTATGTCGAGAAACAAGTTGAAGATTCGATGGTTGAAGTTGCTATTCAATATAATGATAGTTATATCGAAACGGTAAAACCATTTGCCAATAACGTGCTTACGCCAGACGGAGGTACACATCTCGTTGGATTCCGAGCGGCGCTTACGCGTGTCATTAATGATTATGCGCGCAAGAACTCGTTACTAAAGGAGAAAGAAGATAATCTTTCTGGTGATGATATTCGTGAAGGTCTTACGGCAGTAATCTTGGTGAAGTTACCAGATCCACAGTTTGAGGGTCAGACTAAGAATAAGCTCGGTAATCCAGAAGTTCGCCGTTATGTTGAACAGGTGATGAATGAGTATTTCGCGTACTTCCTTGAGGAAAATCCAGAAGTAGCAAAGAAAATTGTCGGCAAGGCGCTACTTGCAGCTCGCGCTCGTAAAGCGGCTCGTGCTGCACGTGATAACGTGCTACGTAAGGGTGCGCTTGATGGAATGGGCTTACCTGGTAAACTTTGGGACTGTTCGTCTAAGAGCCCGGATAACAGTGAAATTTACATTGTAGAGGGTAACTCTGCTGCTGGATCGGCAAAAGAAGGCCGCGATAGCAAAACGCAGGCAATTTTGCCGCTCCGTGGTAAGGTGCTTAATACTGAACGAGCACGACTTGATAAGATGTTTGCTAACAAAGAAATTGTTGCTATGATTCAGGCATTTGGTGTGGGTATTGGTGATTCTTTTGATGTTAACGGCTTACGTTACCACAAGATTATCATTATGACAGATGCCGATGTCGACGGTAGTCACATTGCGACGCTACTACTCACATTCTTTTACCGTTACATGAAAGAGATAGTTGAGGGCGGCTATGTTTACTTAGCTAAGCCACCGCTATTTAGTATTAATAAAGGCCAAAAGAAGCAGTACGTATACGACGAACCTTCATTGGAGAGTGCGATTGACGCCTTGATTGCCGATAAGAAGGAGCGTGGCGTTACCATTGATAATGACGATGAGCGCTTTAAGCAGGCGGGCGTAACAGTTTCGCGCTTTAAGGGACTTGGTGAGATGGACGCTGATCAGCTTTGGGAGACTACTATGAATCCTGAGAATCGCGTTCTTATCAAGGTTAACGTTGAAGATGCCGAGCGTGCGGATGCAGTATTTACAAAGTTGATGGGTGACGATGTAGTCCTTCGAAAGAACTTTATTCAATCTGAGGCAAAGAACGCAAAGCTAGAGGAACTAGATATTTAGGGGTTTATGATGGACGACGATAAGACGACAAATGTACCAATGGATGATGACACATCGCTTGAAAATGACGCTATGGTCGATGCAACTCCAGTAGAAACACCGGGTATTGAGCATCGAACACTCGAAAAAGTAATGGAAGACAGCTTTTTCCGTTACTCAATGAGCGTGATTATTGATCGCGCGCTGCCAGATGTGCGCGACGGTCTGAAGCCGGTGCACCGTCGAATTTTGTATTCGATGAACGTTAATAATAACCGCTCAACAGCAAAGTTTGTTAAGAGTGCGTTGATTGTTGGTGATGTTATGGGTAAATATCACCCACACGGTGACTCGGCGATCTACAACTCGATGGTTCGTCTCGCGCAGCCATGGTCGCTTCGCTACCCACTTATTCAAGGCCAGGGTAACTTCGGTTCTATGGACGGCGACGAGGCTGCTGCGATGCGTTACACAGAGGCGCGCATGGCTAAGCTTGCAGATGAGATGTTAGTCGACATTGAAAAAGAGACGATTGATTTTCGTGACAACTATGACGGTTCACGTCAGGAGCCAGTAGTATTGCCAGCTAAGGTGCCGAACCTGCTTCTGAACGGACAAATTGGTATTGCTGTCGGTATGGCAACGAATATTCCATCACACAATTTGGGTGAGCTTGTCGATGCCACTATTGAGTTGATAGACAATGGCGATGCAACTATCGATGATCTGTTACGTCATGTTAAGGGTCCAGATTTTCCAACTGGTGCAACGGTGTATGGTGGCGCATCAATGAAACAGGCATATCAGACGGGTCGTGGTAGCGTAACGATGCGTGCCGTTGCGGAGGTTGCTGAAACAGCCAAGGGTCGTCGTCAGATCGTTGTCACCGAGATTCCTTATGGCGTTAACAAAGCATCTCTTGTAGAGAAGATTGCCGAATTGGTTAAGGACAAAAAACTAGTTGGTATTAGCGATCTGCGTGATGAAACGGCTCGCGGTAAGGTTCGTGTTGTTGTTGAGCTTAAAAAAGACGCGTACCCTAAGAAGCTCTTGAACCAACTCTATAAGTTAACTCCATTGCAGACGACATTTAACTTTAATATGTTGGCACTTGTCGACGGCGTGCAACCGCGTGTCTTAGGCTTGAAGGAGATGCTGCACGAGTTTGTGAAGCACCGTCAAAGCGTGGTACGCCGACGTACTGAGTACGAACTTAGGAAGGCGAAAGAACGTGCCCACATCCTAGAGGGATATAAGATTGCCCTTGACCACATCGATGAGGTAATTAAGACGATTCGTGCAAGTAAGACTCAAGATGTAGCTGAAAAGGCGCTGATAGAGAAGTTCTCTCTGAGCGAAATTCAGGCAAAAGCGATTCTTGCTATGCAACTCCGCCGCCTGACTGGACTCGAACGTGAAGCTATCGAAAATGAGCTTAATGAGCTCATTAAGCTCATCGCCAAACTTGAATCAATTCTTGCTGATGAGAATGAGATCCTCAAGATTATTAAGACTGAATTGCTTGAAATGAAAGAAAAGTACGGTGATGAACGTCGTACGAAGATTATCAACCATGAGCTCGGCAAATTTAGCGATGAAGAACTCATTCCTGATGAAGACACTGTCATTTTGCTGACAAC
>Ga0105239_10000483_pt1 | contig 58114 bp, 18 predicted proteins | sample KBSC44metaG_FD_92761 | JGI IMG/M metagenome (GOLD analysis project Ga0105239, IMG submission 92761) | Corn rhizosphere microbial communities from Kellogg Biological Station, Michigan, USA - KBS C4-4 metaG | ecosystem: Host-associated > Plants > Roots > Rhizosphere > Soil | place: Michigan, USA...
AGAATCGTCTCCAACTACGACGCCGCCTGGCTCGAGCAGTACGACAGGCAGTGCTACGCGAAGGTCGACCCGACCGTGTCGCATGCACTCACGTCGCTTTGCCCTCTTGTCTGGGGCGACGAGATGTATCAGACCGAGAGCCAGCGCAAGTACGCGCAAGAAGCTCGCCTGCATGGATTGTGTGAAGGCATCACGATTCCGGTGCACAGCCGGCACGGCGACGTCGCGTTGGTGAACCTCGCGCTGTCGAGTTCCGGCGACGCAGCAAGGCGGCATGCCCGCGAGATGATGATCTGCGGCTCATTGCTGGCGCCGCAGACGCACGAGACCATGCGTCGCATCGTCAAGACCCAGCAAATGAGCTCGGTCCCAAGACTCACGAAGCGGGAGACCGAAGTGCTGCAATGGATCTCGGACGGCAAGAGCACGTGGGAGATCTCGAAGCTTGTCGGCATCTCCGAACATGGCGTCGTCCACCACGTGCGCAACGTCCTCACCAAGTTCGATGTCGGAAGCCGTCATCAAGCCGTCGCAAAGGCGGTCGTGCATGGATTGCTCTAGCACGTGTCCGGCCGGATCGACAGTGGGGAGCGTCGTCGTGCCGCCCTGCATGTTCGTGCAGTTGTCCGTGCATGCCGCGCGCGATAGAGTGTCCTGGACCTTGCCGGCAGGCGCCCGTCGCATCGGCAATGCTTCCCCGTCATGGCCTTCGTGCCCCAACGAGATCGTGGTGTGAGCGCATCCCTGAGATCAAAATTCGAATTGGCAGTGCGTCGTTCGCTGCGCATCGGCATTGCCGCCGTGTCGGCATCGCTGTGCGGCCTGCTCGCGGCGCCGTCGATCGCGCAGACAGGCGATGGCATCAGTGCGCCGCCGAGCGCGGAGACGCCCGCCATCGATATGGGCACCACCGCGGAGGCGCCGCTTCGTGTCACTCTCACGCAGGAACTGTCCTACAAGCTTCAGGAACCGGATCACATCGTGAAGAACCGGTCTTCGGTTCAGCTCGAGTACTCGAAATACTTCAGCGACAACTATTTCGCCCAGTTCAACGGCAAGGCCACCGACTTCCTACCGAAGGATCATCGGCATGGGCCCGAGGGGACCGACGTGACGGTTTCGCGGGCGTACCTGCAAACCAGCTTCGGCCAGACGAGCCTCAAGGCCGGCATCCAGGTGCTGCCCTGGGGCGAATCGCTGGTGTCGCCGATCACGGACGAAGTCAGTCCGCGCGACAACCGTGAACTGTTCAACTTCAATCTCGAGGAACTGCGGCTCGGACAGCCGATGGTCGTCGCCGAACATTATTCGGGCGTGGGCCGCTGGGGCGTGTTCTGGATCCCGAAGGCATCGTTCAACAAGAATCCGGTCAAGGGAACCGAATACAACTTCGATCCTTTCACCTATGCGCCCGGCACCGAAGGCCACGGTGGCAGCGAATTCGGTGCGAGCTGGCGCAAGAACTTCGATAACGCGGACATCACGCTGATGGCCGCGAGCCTCCTCGACAACGACTACGCGTTGCGCATGAATGCGAACAACACGGTGTCGCGCGTCAAAAACAGGTTCACGATGGCGGGCGCCGTGTTCACCTACGCATATAAGGACTTCGTCTTTCGCGGCGAGGCTGCCTTCAAGTCACGAAAGGCATACGACGACGCTGCTTTCCAGATCGTGAAGCGGAATGCCTTCGATGCCTCTGCCGGCTTCGACTACCGCTGGAGTTCTTCGTTGACGTTCGGCGTCGAGGCCGTCAACCAGCACATCGCGGGCTGGAGCAGCGATATCCAGACTTTTCCGCGCGATCGCCAGACGATCCTGCTGTCGCTGACCAAGCTGTTGATGAACGACGATCTGTCGATCAATGTCCTCCACTTCAGCAACACGCCGTACCGCAGCCGTCTCACGATGCTGGTGACCTCCCTCAAATGGAACGATCACCTGACGTTCGGGCTGAACGTCGTCTATCCCTCCACCAGCGATGCTCGCAGCGATCTCTGGCCGGTGCGCGATCAGAAGCAGATCGCCCTCAAGGTGCAGTACCAGTTCTAGCGGTTCTCGTTCGTTCATTCATTCAACAGCAAGGAAACCTGCCATGACCATACAAGAGATCTTCGAAGTCATCGTCCGCCACACGCGGGAGATCCTTCCCGGCCAGGAGGGCCGCGATTTCAGATTGACGGATTCGTTGCGCGAACTCGGCGCGAATTCAGTGGACCGTTCCGAGATCATCATGATGACGCTCGGCTCCCTCTCGCTGAACATTCCCCTGGTCCATATGGCGCGCGCCCAGAACATCGGCGAGCTCGCCAGCATCATTCATGCGAAAGCCTGAGCCTTCCGACATCGTCGTGAGCGGCATCGGTGTCACGTCTGCGGTCGGTCAGGGACAGGCAGCCTTCGGTGCGGCGTTGCTGGAGGGCCGGCACGGCTTTGCGACGATGCGCCGGCCGGGCCGTCAGCGTCCGTCGGTCGAGCATCCCACGTGCTATCTCGGCGCCGAGATGGCCGATCTCGACATCCCGAGTGCCATTCCGCGTGGCCTGCTGCGGACGGCGTCGCTGTCGGGGCAGGCTGCGCTCGTGACTTTGCACGAGGCCTGGAACGACGCGCGGCTCGATCGGGTTACCCCCGAGCGCGTGGGCCTGGTGGTGGGCGGATCCAACTTCCAGCAACGGGAGATCGTTCTCGCGCAGGAAGCCTATCGCGGCCGCGAGCAGTTCCTGCGTCCGACCTATGGCATGTCCTTCATGGACAGCGATGTGTGCGGCCTCTGCAGCGAAGCGTTCGGTATCCGCGGGTTCGCCTTGACGGTCGGCGGCGCCTCGGCGAGCGGCCAGGTGGCCGTGCTGGAGGCGATCCACGCGGTGGCATCGGGTCGCGTCGACGTCTGCATCGCGATGGGCGCGTTGATGGATCTTTCCTACTGGGAATGCCAGGGCTTGCGCTCGCTCGGCGCGATGGGATCGGATCATCACGCGGACAGTCCGGCGCTGGCATGCCGCCCGTTCGACCGCGACCGCGACGGCTTCATCTTCGGCGAGTCGTGCGGTGCGGTGGTCGTCGAATCGCTGGCGTCCGCGCGCGAGCGGGAACGCACGCCGTATGCGCGCCTGGCCGGATGGGCGATGCGCATGGACGGCAACCGCAATCCCAACCCCTCACCCGACGGCGAGATCGCGGCGATCAGCGCAGCGATCGCCCGCGCGGGATTGGCGCCGGCAGATATCGACTACGTCAATCCGCACGGTACCGGCTCGGGCGTCGGTGACGTCGTCGAACTCGACAGCCTGCGGCGCTGCGGCCTCGGGCGCGCACGCATCAATGCGACCAAGTCCGTCATCGGCCACGGCCTGTCCGCAGCCGGGGCGGTGGAACTGATCGCCGTGCTGCTGCAGATGAGGGATGGCAGGCTGCATCCGACGCGCAATCTCGATCATCCCATCGACGATGCGTTCAGGTGGGTGGGGGCCGAGGCGGTCTCGCACACGATCGAGAACGCGCTGAACCTGAGCATCGGCTTCGGCGGCGTCAATACGGCGGTGTGCCTGCAGCGATTTTCTTGATACGCATTCGAAAGGAGCACTCATGAAGGTCTACATGTTTCCCGGTCAGGGGTCCCAGTCCAGGGGAATGGGCGGCGATCTGTTCGATCGTTTCAGCGATGTGACCGCGAAGGCGGATGCCATCCTCGGCTACTCCATCCGCGAGCTGTGTCTGGACGATCCGAGGAACGAACTGGCTTCGACCCAGTTCACCCAGCCGGCGCTGTATGTGGTCAACGCGCTGTCCTATCTGCGCAAGATCGAGGACACCGGGCAGACGCCGGATTTCCTCGCCGGGCACAGCCTCGGAGAATTCAATGCGCTGCTGGCGGGCGGATGCTTCGATTTCGAAACCGGCCTGAAGCTGGTGCAGAAGCGCGGCGAATTGATGGGACAGGTCTCCAGCGGCGGCATGGCGGCGGTCATGAATTCGTCGAGGGACGAGATCGAGGAAAAGCTGAAGGCCAACGGCTTGAACAACGTCTACCTGGCCAACTACAACACGCCGTCGCAGATCGTGATCTCCGGGGCCATCGACGAAATCGCCGCGGCCGAATCGATCCTGATGCAGGGCAAGGTGCGCTACTACCCGCTGGCGACGAGTGGCGCCTTCCATTCCGCCTACATGCGCGATGCGATGGCGAAGTTCAGGGAAGTCATCCAGGGTGTCCGCTTCGAGCCCCCCCGGATTCCCGTCGTCGCCAACGTGACGGCGCGCCCCTATCGCAGCCAAACCATGGCGGAAACGCTCACGCGCCAGATCGCCAGCACCGTGCGCTGGTGCGAGAGCATGCAATACCTGCTGGCCACCGGCGCCGCCAGGCGCGAGCCGGTGGACTTCGAGGAACTGGGCAACGGCGATGTCCTCACGAAGATGGCTTTCACCATCAAGACGCAGACGCCGGAATCCGTGTTGAGCGAGATCCTGCGGAGCGAGCAGGAAGCGTCCGCGCCGGCGGAAGCGGAGCCGCCTGAGATCCCGGTTGCCGCAGACGCCGACCATGCTGCCATCGTCGCGCTTGCCGACGTCGGCGAGAAGGTCGCCGCCTGGAACAAGGCCTATCCGATCGGCAGCAAGCTCAGGTCGACCGTCCTGGACTACAGCGATCTGGAGACAACGACCGAAGCCGTCGTGCTGTTCGGCCATCGGGCGGCGGTCTACATGAAGGGCTACAACGGCTATTTCGATCTCGAGGAACTGGCGCCGGCCTGACTCGAGGTACGCGGTCATCGAACGGAGGATGCAATGGACAATGTCAACTATCATGTTTTCGGAGCAGGGCTCAGCGACAACGATCTGCGCTACATCGGCTGGACCGAGCGCGCCGTCGACGAGGAGAGGGAACGGATCGTCTCGTTGCCAGCGTGGCGCGCCGTGCAGGATCCTGCGGGCGAAGGATCCGGCCTGCCGGACGCCGGCAGCGTCAGCATCTTCGAGATCGAGTCCGCGATGTCGATCGAGGAAGCCACCAACGCGGTGACGTACTGGTGTCAGTACTTTCGTTCGCTCGGACTGAACATCATCGGCGCCCATTGAATCGAGTCCGCCATGAGATCCGCGGTGATGCACAGGGAGCGCGCGCTTCCTCCGGACGAACTCGACGCCGACGATGAAGCGCGCGTCGAAGTCGCGCCGGTGCCCGTCACGGCCGATGCCATCTGGCGCGGGTTGCGGGAGGCCGCCACCGAGCTTGCATTGCGCGAAACGGTGTTGCGGCAGCGCCTGCGCAGGCTGGTGCTCGATCGATGCTCTCTGGCCGACGCGATCGGCGCCGTGCTCGCCGATCGCCTGGCATCGGCCGATCTCGGGGATTCATCGTTGCGGGCCATCGTGCGCGAGCTTTTTGCCGATGACGACTCCCTGCTGCTCGACGTCGTGAGTGACATGCATGCACTGCGGGCGCGCGATCCGGCCTGCGTGAGTCATCTGCACGGACTGCTCGCGATGAAAGGCTTTCACGCACTGCAGACGCACCGGGTCGCCCACGCACTGTGGAAGCATGGACGCAAGGAACTGGCACTCGTGTTGTCGAACCGATGCTCGGTCGTGTTCTGCGTCGACATCCATCCGGCCGCGCGCATCGGCGCCAGCGTGATGCTCGATCACGGCAGCGGCATCGTGATCGGCGAGACGGCGGTCGTCGACGGCGACGTCTCCATCCTGCAGAACGTGACCTTGGGCGGCACCGGGAAGGAGCGCGGCGATCGGCATCCCAAGGTGCGACGCGGCGTGATGATCGGCGCTGGCGCGAAGATCCTCGGCAACATCGAGATCGGAGCGATGAGCAAGGTGGCCGCAGGAAGCGTGGTGCTCGAAGCGGTGCCGCCGCATTGCACGGTCGCCGGCGTGCCGGCCCGGATCGTCCGGTGGCATCAGCAGGCCCGGCTGCCGGCACTCGATATGGACCAGTCGGTGAAAGCCTAGTGTCCTGAATTGGAAGTTCGTTGATGAACCCTGTCGAGAAACACCCGGATCCGTCGTTGCGGTGCTCGCGAGGCATTGAGCCTCGCTGCGCGCCGCGCCTAGGCTGCGGGCGTTTTCGACAGGATTCGGCTATGCAGGAGCGCTTCGCCGACTTGGTTCAACGAGCCTCCAACTCAGGACAATAGGAGCGTTCGTGCCTGCCAAGACCGTGTTCATGTTCTCCGGCCAGGGGTCGCAATACCACCAGATGGGCCGGCAGCTCTACGAGGGCAATGCCTCGTTCCGGCGCTGGATGGATTGCCTGGACGACCTGGCCTGCGGCATCTCTGGGCGGCGGGTGATCGATGCCGTCCGGGCCGGCTCCAAGGCGGATGTCTTCGATCGCCTCGGGTTGACGCATCCGGCGATCTTCATGGTGGAGTACGCGCTCGCGCGCTGCCTGATCGAAGCAGGTGTCGAGCCGGACGTCACGCTCGGGGCGAGCCTCGGGACGTTTGCGGCGGCGGCGATCGCGGGATTCATCGAGCCCGAAGACGCCATGGCCGCCGTGCTCGCGCAAGCCAGGGCATTCGAGACGACGTGCGAGCCGGGCGGCATGATCGCGATCATGGCCGATCCGTCCTTGCACGAGGAAAGCTGGCTGGGTGAGCGCAGCGAGATCGCCGGCATCAATTTCGACCGGCATTTCGTCGTGTCGTCGCCCGCGCGCGAGCTCGATGCGATCGAGTCGGCCCTGAAGCAACGCAGCATCGTCTTCCAGCGGCTGCCTGTGCGGTTCGCCTTCCATTCCCGCTGGATCGACCGCCTGCGCGAGCCTCTGACGGCAGCGATGTCGTCACTGCGCACCGGCCCGGGAGACCTGCCGCTCGCTTGCTGCGAGCGGGGCGGCAAGGTGGCGCAGTTGCCGGCCGATCACTTCTGGCGCATCGTGCGCCATCCGATCCGATTCCGGGACACGATCCTCGATCTCGAGCGCCGGGGACCGCATCGCTATGTTGACGTCGGTCCCTCCGGCACGCTGGCGACATTCGCGAAATACGCGCTGCCGGCGACAACGGTCTCCTCGACGCACGCGATCCTGACGCCCTATGGCCAGGATCTGAAGAACCTGGATGCCTTGCTGGCGACGGCTTGACGACAGTCAGGCGAATGCCGACGACTTCAGCAACGGGGTGTCGAAGCGTTCGTAGGCGCCGGCGGGCGTCATCTTGCGCAGGGTCACGATCGGTGGAGGGCCGGCGCACCGCTCGATGCAGAGTGCCAGCAGGTGGTCGCGTGTCGGGCGATACTGAAAGAAGCTCCAGCGCTGCGGATCGTCGTGCAGGGACGCATCGATCTGCATGCGGATCCCACGCGGCTGCTTCAGCAGAAAGCTGAACTTGTCGAGCGGCAGCGACAGGCCCATGGCGCGCGCCTTGATGTAGGACTCCTTGAGCGTCCAGTATTCGAAGAAGCGATCCTGGCGGCGCTCGGCCGGCACGCTGGCCAGTTCGGCGGCTTCGGCCGGAGAAAAGAAGCGGTCGGCGATCTCCGTCGAGACAGGCCGATGCACGAGATTCTCGACGTCGATGCCCAACTCGCGATGGCGCCCGACCGCCAGCGCGATCAGGCCGCGCGCATGCGAGATGTTGAACTGCAGGCCGGCCGCTTCTTCGTGATCGTGCCCGATGGCGGGCCGTCCGTAGGCATTCTCGCGGAAGGTCCAGTCGGTGGGGGCGACCGGCGCGTAGCGCGACAGCACGCTGCGCACCAGCGCACGCGTCACCAGGTAGCGTTTGCGGTCGTCGGCGAAATGAAAGCGCCGCTGCTGCGCGCGCTCGGCGCTGCTCAGGAGGTCATCCATCGCCGACAGCAGCCGCTCGTCCGCGACCTCGTCGTAGAAGGCGAGCCAGACATCGATGCTGCGTGCATCGATGGGCTGTGTGGCGTTGTCGGTGATGGCTCGCATGGCGCCGCGGCCGAGCGCCGTCGTGCAATGGGGTGAGTCCGATGATGGCGGCGCGGTCTCTGACGGGAAACTACACGTTCTTGTAGTACTCGTAGTCCGCGTGTAGTCATACAGTTGATTCGCTACTTCTTCCGCCTTCCGCCTATGACATGACGTCACGCGGCGGAGCCTGCCGCGACGGACGTTGCAAGTCCCGCAGGCGCCGCGGCCTCACGCGCATTCACGACTCGCCACTCCCATCCATTCGCCGCGAGACCACAAGATGATCGACCAGGAACAGCTTTCAGCCTTCGCGGAAAGCCATCTGAAGTCCCTGATTGCGGAAGCTTCGGGTTCGCTCGACGCGGACTTCGATTCCTTTGCGCCTTTCGGTGAACTCGGCATCGATTCCTTCCGCGTGCTGAAGATCATCAAGGCGCTGGAGGCCGACTTCGGCACGCTGCCCAAGACGCTGCTGTTCGAGAACTTCAACATCAACGACCTGGCTCGGTACTTCGTCGACAAGCATGCCGGGACGCTGTCTGCGAAGCTCGCGCTCGGCAAGCCGGCGATGCCGGCTCACAGGGCAGTCGCGACAAGCGGGCCGGCTATCGCCGTGGCCGTCCAGGCGGCCGCAGCGCAACCCGCGGCCGGTGCACAGCCGATCCTGGTGCTCGAGAAGGACGCATGGGCGGACCCTGCGCTCAGCAAGGTGGTGAAGGATGTCTTCGATCGCTACAAGAACGATGGCTCGGTGTCGCGCGGCACGCGAAGCATCGCGCCCAATCTCTTCATCGGCAGCGAGCGCAAGGGATTCTTCCACTACGCGCGCTGCAAGAACGTCATCATCGCCTACACCTACACCGGCCCGACGGAGTACTTCCCGAGCGTCGCGCGGGAGCTCCACGCGCATTGCGAGAAGCTCGGCCTCGAGCTGAACCTGCTGGCGGCGGATGAATTGGGCATGGTCGAGGACGTGCGTTTCTCGTCGACGCCCTTCGGTGTCCTGCAGCGCGTCTTGAACCTGCAGGCGTTCACGCTGGAAGGACCGGCCATGCGACGCCTGCGCTACCAGGTGTCGAAGTTCGAAAAGGCGGGACGCTGCAACACCGTGGAATTCCGATGCGGAAGCGATGCCGCGACGAGTGCAAAGATCGCGGAGGTGATCGACATGTGGTGCGCCGGCCGCACCATGGTCAATCCGCTGATCCACATCGTGAAGGACGAGATCGTCGCGGGCACGCTGAACCCGGACCATCGCATCTTCCTCACCTATCTCGATGACGTGCTGCAGAACGTCATCCTGATTTCGCCGCTCTGTGCCGAGCTCGGCGGCTACCTGATGGACCTGGAGTTCTATTCCAAGGACATGCCCCTCGGCGGGCTCGAGTACGCGATCGTCAACATCATCCGCGTGCTCGTCGCCGAAGGATGCAATGTCCTGAGCATGGGCGGGACCTACGGCTGCAAGCTCGAGGCCTCGGCGAATGCCGATGCGGAAGTCGACAGGATCCTCGACGACCTGAGGATGCAGCACATCTTCAATGACGAAGGGAATCTGCAATTCAAGAACAAGTTCCGGCCGGAGAACAGGACGATCTACTTGTGCCGGCCGGCCGGCCGCGGCAATCCGAACAGTGTGGTCGACGTCATCATGATGATCGCCGACCCGCTGCGGATGCAGACGTCGGATGAAGAGAATCACAACTTCGGCAAGCCCGCCGCTGCCGGCATGGAGTTCGGCAACGTCGCCCGGCCCGCAGCCGGCGATGCGATCGTCGGCATCGATGGTGAAGAGCGCTCCTATGCGCTGGCACTGTCCGGATTCAATCCGCTGAACCTGCGCCATGATCTGGTCGAGGTCGACCTGAAGACGGACTCGTGGGCCCAGTTGCACATGCCCGCGATCGAGAACCAGCAGCGGTATCTGCATGCGCGGCTGCAGGAACCAGCGGATCTCCAGGACGCGCTGCGCGCGATCTTCCCGTTCAGGCATTTCGTGCTGACGACCTCCGGGCGCGCGGCGGAAGGGGTGTTCTGCAAGGCGTGGCCGCGCCAAGGCGTCGTGCCGCAGAACCTGCTGTTTCCGACGACGATCTTCCACCAGATCGACAAGGGCTTCTCCCCGCGCGAACTGCCGCACCCCGATGTCTTCCGCGTGGATTCGCTCGAGCCGTACAAGGGCAACCTGGACCTGGCGGCGTTGCAGGCCCTGCTCGGACGCGACGCCGCGGCGGTGCCCTTCGTCTGCATCGAGACCAGCAACAATGCCTCCGGGGGCTATCCGGTTTCGATCGCCCATCTGCAGGACGTGCGCGCCTTGCTCGAGCCGCATGGCATCGCTCTGGTGCTCGATGCCACGCGCATCCTTGAGAACGCGCAGTTCCTGATCGAGCACGAAGCGGAGCACGCAGGCCAATCGGTATGGCAGGCCGCGCGTGCTCTCCTCGGGCATGCGGACGCCGTCGTCGTGAGCCTGGCCAAGGATTTCTGCGTGCCGGGTGGTGGATTGGTCGCGACGAACGACACCACGCTGTTCCACAAGCTGCAGCAGGCGGTCGTCGAAGACGCCTGCGCGCTCGGCGCGGTCGACCGGAAGTTGCTGGCGCTGTCGTTGCAGGACAGGACGCACATCGAGACGCAGTCGCGCCGCCGGCGCCATGCGGTGCGACGCATCTGGGAAGGCTTCGCTCAGCACGGTGTTCCCGTGGTGAAGCCGGCCGGCGGGCACTGCATCCTGGTCGATGTGAAGCGCATCCCGGAGTTCGCGCCATTGCGGCATCCGGTCGCCTCCTTCGTCGCGTGGTTGTATCTCGCCACCGGAATTCGCGCCGGCGCGCACAACGCCGGCATGCAGACGGACAGTGCCGTCAACGGTCTGGTTCGATTCGCGGTGCCGATCGGACTCGGCGCGGAGCTGGTGGACGACATCGTCAACCGCGTCGGCGCGGCGTTCGCCGACAAGAAGAACATTCCCGAGATCGAGCCGGTGGATGGGGTGGCCGGGTCGATCGGTGACATCCATGCCAGGTACCGGCTCATCGGCTATCACAGCCCGTCCGCACCGCTGGTGGGACGGACTCCGACAGCGGACGCGCACGGTGTGCCGCCGGCGCATGCCGTCGCGGCGCCAGCCGCGGCGCAACCGGCGACGCAGCGCAACGGCGCACCCGCGCCGCGAGACATCGCGATCGTCGGCATGGCGGGCCGCTATCCCAAGGCCCGCAATCTGTCCGAACTGTGGGACAACCTGCTCGGCGGTGTCGATTGCGTGGACGAGATTCCCGAGGCACGCCTCGCCGAGCGCCTTCACAACGACTTCACCCGGCGTTATCGCGGCGGCTTCCTCGACGATGTCGACAAGTTCGATGCCCGTTTCTTCGGCATCGTCGACCGCGACGCGGCCATCATGGATCCGCAGGAGCGCCTGTTCCTCGAAGTCGCCTGCGAGGCGATGGAAGACGCCGGCTACTACCCCGACATCCTGGGCGACGAGGCGAATCGCCAGGTCGGCGTGTTCGTCGGTGTGGTGTGGTCGTCCTACCAGATGCTGGGCGCGGAAGAGAAGATCGCCGGCAACAACGTCAATCCGAGTTCGTTCCTGTGGAGCATTGCCAACCGCGTCTCCTACTGGATGAACCTGTGCGGTCCCAGCCTGGCGCTGGATACCGCGTGTTCGGCCAGCCTGACCGCGATCAAGCTCGCCTGCGATGCGATCAACAACGGCGACTGCACGGCGGCGATCGCCGGCGGCGTGACGCTGGACCTGCACCAGAGCAAGTTCGACATCAATGCGACCGGCGGGTCTCTCTCCAAGACCGGCGCCTGTCGATCCTACGGCAAGGACGCGGACGGCTACGTGTCGGGCGAGGGTGTCGGCGCGCTCCTCCTGAAGCCGCTGGCACAGGCGATCGCCGACGGAGACCAGATCCACGGTGTGATCAAGAGCGCCGTGGTGACGCACAGCGGAAGGACCAGCGCCTACACGATCCCGAACCCAAGGACCCAGACGGCTCTCGTGCTGAAGGCCCTGGAGCAGGCGCGCATCGATGCCCGCACGATCGGCTACATCGAAGGACACGGCACCGGCACCGAATTCGGCGACTCGATCGAGATCGCCGCACTGGCCGCCGCGTTCGACGAGCATGGCGCCGACAGGCAGGGCTGCGCCATCGGTTCCGTCAAGACCAATATCGGCCATCTCGAGGCCGCGTCCGGCATCGTCGGCATCCAGAAGATCCTGTTGCAGATGAAGCATCGCAAGCTCGTGCCTTCGCTGCATTCGCGGGAGTTGAACGAAAACATAGACTTCGCGAACTCGCCGTTCCGGGTGCAGCAATCGGTGGAGGAATGGGAGGCCAAGGAAGTGGATGGCATCCGCCTTCCGCGTCGGGCCGCGGTCAGCGCGATCGGCATCGGCGGGGCGAATGCGCATGTCATCGTCGAGGAATACGCAGCACCTGCCGCCGAGGGCAACCGTTCGGAAGCCGTCGACAGGATCTTCCCGCTCTCCGCGCGGACCGAGGAGCAGCTGAAGGAAGCGGCCGTGCGCCTGCGCGATTTCCTGGCCAGGTCTCTGGCGCCTGAAGCGACGGCCCCAGTTCCACAGGCGGACGATGTCGCGTTCACGCTCGCCTTCGGCAGGAAATCCTTCGACCGTCGGCTCGCGATCGTCGCCCGTGGCCTGGCCGACCTGGCGGACAAGCTCGATGCCTTCCTCGCGGGGGCGATGGCCGACGACGTGATGCACGGCAACGTGAAGAACGCGAACGGCGTGGTCGGCCTGCTGAATGCGCGGGAGAAGCGCGAATTCGTCGACCTGCTCGTGCGCAGCGGCGAGCCGCGCCGCCTCGCGCGTCTCTGGAGCGATGGCGTGATCGCCGATTGGCAGGGACTGGACTACGGCCAGTCCGGCCGGAGGATTTCATTGCCGACCTATCCCTTCGCGAGGGAACGCCATTGGATCGTCGACCGCAGACCGGCGGCGCCGCTCGCGGCCACGGCGCGGCCGGAGGCCGGATTGCCGGCACCGGCGGCCGCGCGCAACGACGTTCGCGGGGCCGCGGTGAAGCCGCTCGAACGCTATCTCTTCGCTTTCGTCGGCGAAGAACAGGGTGCACGCAGCGGCCCGGCATTGAGCTCGGCGGAGAAGGCGCGGCTCTTCGTTCGCCAGATGTTCGCCGACCAGCTGGGCATCTCCGTGCACGACCTTCACGAAGACGCCCCGCTGATGGAAACCGGCGTCACGTCGCTCGACATGGCGGCGATGACCCAGGCGCTCAAGGAGCGTTTCGATCAGGCGTTCTCGCCGACCGCCTTCTTCGAGTGCAGCACGCTGGCCGCGTTTGCCGACGCCCTGGTGCGGAAATTCGAAGGCGCTTTCTCGAAGATGGTCCTGACCAAGGCGATCTCCGAGGAGGAAGCTCCGGCGTCCCGGAATCCGGCGGGCGAGGGCACGCCGGTGCGGCAAGCCGCCGAGGCGTCGGACATCCCGCTGCACGCGCGCGATGCGCAATCGCCGCTGGTGCTTCCCGGGATCGTCGGCGTTGCACCCGTGCATCGCGCACGAGCCCGCTGCGTTCTGCTGACCGGCGCCAGCGGTTTTCTCGGCATCCATCTGCTGTCCGAATATCTCGCGGCGGATCCCGATGTGCGGGTTCGCTGCCTCGTGCGCGCGTCGGATGCGGAGCACGGCAGGCATCGCCTGCGCACGCAGGCCGCGAAGTACGAGCTGGCGCTCGACGAATCGCGCCTGTCCGTGCTGTGCGGAGACATCAACCTGCCGCGCCTCGGCCTGGCGGAAGACGAGTGGGAAGCCTGCTGCCGCGAGACCGACCAGATCGTGCACGCCAGCGCGCACGTCAACCACATCGAGGGGTACGCGAGCTTTCGCGAGTCGACCGCCGGGATGAAGGAGATCGTGCGCCTGGCGGGCCGCCACCGGATGAAGTTGATCCAGTTCGTCTCGAGTACCGCCGCCTGCTTCCAGAAGGACGGCGACGAATTCCGCATCTTCGAGAAGGAAGCCTTCATCCCGGATGGCCTGTCGGTCTATGGCGGCTATGGCCAGTCGAAATGGGTGCAGGAAACCTTTCTGCAGCGTGCGCATGAAGCGGGCGTTCCGTTCGCGATCTATCGTTTCGGCGAGCTGTCCGGTTCGAGCCGCAGCGGGCTGGGCCAGATCGACGACATGCTGCATCGGCTGCTGCAGATGCGGCTCGCGATCGGATGCCGGGAGAAGATTTCGTCCGACGTGCTCGACATCGTGCCGGTCGATCACGCGGCCCGCTTGATCGTCGGCGCCGGCAATACGCCGGAGCTGTGGAACCGCATCTTCCACGCGACGCACCCGAAGCCCTGGAGCTTCGCGAACCTGTACCGGCGCGCGCAGCGCCTCGGGCTGCAGTTCGACCCGGTGACGCGCGAGCACTACCTGGCGAAATGCCATGACTTCGTCAGGTACATCTATTCCGTCCATCCGGTCAATGGCTTCGTCCTCGAATGCATGCTGCGCGACGCGGAAGGTTCGGTCAGGAAGCGCAAGGTCATGGACGGCTACTTCGCGGTGCTGTTCCCTTTTGCGCAGGACAACTTCAGGCGCGCGCTGCAAACCCTCGGTGTCCCGCTGCCGGATTGGGCGCAGCTGCTGGATCGCTATGCCGAGCGCTGGAGCCGTGACGACTGCGGCTTCCTGGCGCGCATCCACGATTACCGCCGCTGGGCCCGAACGGATCGGGCCATCGAGAGCATCCCGGAAGAAGCGGTGCTGGAGGATCTCAGTGAAGCCTAGGAAAGTACTGGTCACCGGCGGCAACGGCCACGTCGGCAATACCCTGGCCAAGAGGCTGTGCGACAAGGGTTACGAGGTCCGCGTGACCGTGCGCAATCCCGACGAGGCGCAGGCGTTCGGCATCTTCGATGGCTACCCCGTGCAGGTGCATCGGGCGGACATGCGCGACGCCGCCGCCGTCCGCAAGGCGATGGACGGCGTGGAGGGCGTCTTCCAGGTCGCGGCGCTCTACCACTACGACGAGCAAGGCTTGGGCGAAGGCATCGTCGAGAACAACGTCGAAGCTGCGGAGACGGTGCTGCGGCTCGCGAAGGAATGCGGCGTCGAGCGCGTCGTGCTGACGAGCAGCATCGCCGCCGTCGGCTTCGGCGGCAGCGAGGAACATCCGCTGACCGAAGAGGACTGGAGCCATCCCGCCGACCCGTACTGCCGCTCGAAACTGCAAAGCGAACAGGCCGCCTGGACGTATGCGAGGCAGCACGGTCTGGACCTGATCGCGCTGTGCCCCAGCATCATCCTCGGGCCGAACTTCTACAAGTACACGCCCAGCACCGTCAACGTCGGGGCACTGGTCAACAACCAGGTGCCGTTCCGCGTGCCGATCGGGCTGGCCGCGGTGGACGTCCGCGATGTCGCCGATGCGCACATCCTCGCCTACGAGAACCGGAAGGCCTCAGGCCGCTATCTCGTGACCGGCACGCGCATCCCCGACCTGTTCGGCGCGCTGAGCGAATGCGATCCCGACATCGTGGTGCCGGAGCGCACGCTGAGCCTGGACGAAGCGCGGGAACTCGCCGAGAAGTCCGGCATGCCGGTGGAACTCGTCGGGCAGCCCTATCGCTATTCGGACGGGCGCATCCGCTCCGAACTCGGATGGCAGCCCCGGCCGGTCGCCGAGACGCTGCACGACACCATCGCCTGGATCAAGTCCAGGGACCTGTAGAACGAGAAGGGGAACCGCCGTGACCGATAGCGAATACGACGTCATCATCGTCGGCTCGGGTGCCTGTGGCGCCACGCTGGCGCGCGAACTGGCGCGGCGGCGGCTCAAGGTGCTGCTGCTGGAACGCGGCGGCGCCGGCGCGCTCAGCGAGACGGTGTCCGGCATCGCCGCGATCGCCCGGGAATTCCCGGTGGCCGACGACATGAAGGCCACGACCGGCGTCTCGGTCGGCGGATCGACCGGACTCTATTTCGGCATCTGCAAGCTGCCGACGGCCGACACCTACGCCAGGCTCGGCATCGATCTCACCAGGGAGGTCGAGCAGGTGTGCGGCGAGCTGCCGATCGCCGAGGTCTCGGATGAATTCCTGCCGCCGCAGTCGATCGCCATCCGCGACAGCGCGAAGCAGCTCGGCCATCCGATGAAGACGCACCGGATGCTGATCGACAAGTCGAAGTGCGAGCAGGGCCGTTATGCCTACGAGGCGAAGTGGAAGGCCAGGCAGTTCATCGAGCAGGCCACGCGCGACGGTGCCGAACTCGTCACCCGGGCCACGGTGAGCAAGGTGATCATCGAAGGCGGCCGCGCGGTCGGCGTCGAATACCGGCACCGGCGCGCGGTGTTCGGATCGCGGACTTGCCGGGCCTACGGCCGCAGGATCGTGCTGGCCGCAGGTTCGCCGGCCACGCCGAAACTGCTCATCGATGCCGGCATCGACAACGTCGGCAGCCGCGGCTTCTTCTGCAAGCCGGCCTTCATGGTGTTCGGCACGATCGCCGGCCTCGAGGGGCGCGACGGTTTCCTCGGCCTGACGGAATGCGATCTCGGCAACGGCGTCACCTTGGGCGATGGCGCGATGGCGTCGTCGCTGTTCAGGCTCTTCATGCTGTCGAACGGCAGATTCGGCCGGCTGTTCTCGCACGCCTCGACGGCGGCGGTCGGCGTCGCGCTGAACGACGAGCTTGGCGGCGTCGTCCGCAAGGACGGCAGCTACCGCAAACAGCTGACGACGCAGGAGACCGAGAAGCTGAAGGCCGCGGAAGCGCTTGCCACGCGCATCCTGACGAACGCCGGTGCGACGAATCTGTTCCGCTCCAAGTCCGTCGCAGGGACGCCGGGCGGCGTGCTGTGGATCGGCGAGCACCTCGACCATGACCTGCAGACCGCGATCGACGGCCTCTACGTCTGCGACCAGTCCGTCATGCCCGACGTGACCATCACCCCGGCCGTCATGCTGATCGCGCTGGCCATGCGCCTTGGCGCACACCTTGCGGCATCGCTGCAACCGAGGACGCCGGCCGACGCAGCGATCGCGGCGAAGACGGCGCCGGTGCAAGAGATCGCAGTCTGCTGATCGACGGCAGGCCCGTGACGAGACATCTTCAGGAGGACATCACATGAAAGCGCTATTCCGGCAAGCATTCGGGGCAGTCCGACGGCACTTCGTGACCGGCTTGCTGCTCCTGGCCGCGGCGTCGACCGCGGCTCATCTCGCCTGGAGGGCGTCGGGCTCGAACGAGTGGAAGCTGGTGCGGGATGAAAGCGGCATCCGGATCTATACCTTGAAGGAGCCAGGAACGACCCTGCTGAAGATCCGCGGCAGCACGCGAGTCAAGACCAGCCTCGCGAGTTCGGTGTTCCTGTTTCGCGGCGATCCGTCGACCAACGACGACTTCGGCGGCAAGAATTTCAAGGTGTTCGACCGGATCGAGACGCCGGCGATGTACCTCGCCTACTTCTCGGTGGAGCAGCCGATGCCGCCGCCCTTCGACAGCAAGGAGCTGGTGTGCCTCCTCAACTACGCCCAGGATCCGAAGAGCAAGGAGGTCCTGATCAACGTGCAGGCGGCACCGAGCCGGCTGCCTCCCACGCCGAACACGACCCGCGTGACCCATCTGAACAACATGTTCCGGCTGAAGCCGCTGGCCGATGGCGAGGTCGAATGGGAGATCACCGGTGACGTCGACATGGGGCTGTTCTATCCGTTGGCCAATCTGGCGATGCCGCAATTCATCTTCCAGGGCCTGAGCGACCAGAGAAAGCTGGTGATGAAGGACCGCTATCAGCAGGCCCGCCTGGTCTCGGTGCAGGAAATGTAGTCCCCCTCTTCAATCAACCATTGCAGGACGAACATGCAGACAGCGGATATCGACAAGGCGAAGGACGCGGGCGGCAGGAAGGGCGGCAGGCTCAGGCGGATCGGCGTCCGGATGCTGGCCATCGTCGGCGTCCTGTGGGCCGCCCACCTGACGTGGGTGAACTCCGGCTCGAACGAGTGGAAACCCGTCAGCGACAAGGAGGGCATCCGCGTCTGGCGCATGAAGACGCCCGGCTACTCGATCATGAAATACAAGGTCGAGATGCGCCTCGATTCGAAGCTGTCCGACATCGTCTACTACATGAGCAATCTCGATACCGGGTACGACGTCGGCGCCACCGACATTCACCGGCTGGAAGAGGTCGCGGTCGCGCCGGTGTTCTATGCGTATGACAACTACAAGCTCGACCTGAAGCCGTTCGGCAATCTGGACGTGATGATCGTCAATCACTACATGCAGGAGCCGGACACGAAGAAGGTCCGCATCAACGTGTACGCCGCGCCGAACAAGAAGCCGGCCAGTCCCGGCGCGCTGCGCATCGTCCACCTCAGCGATTGTTTCACCCTCACGCCGCTGGAGGGCGGGGGGGTCGATCTCGAAGTGCTCTCGGAAATGGACATCGGCCTGCCTTACGTGCTGCAGAACTTCTTCATGCCCGAGGTCGTCTTCGACGAGTCGAAAAAGATGCGCGAGATGCTGAAGAAGGACAAGTACCGCAACGGCAAGCCGGCCTTCATCACCGAGCCGTACCGGGACCCGGACCGCAAGCCGCCGCAACTCAACAACTGACGCCCGGACTCGCCAAGGATCAATGCATGACCGCCCCAGACCAGCGTGAGCGCCTGACAAGGCCCGCCACCGAAGCCGATCTGCCCAGCCAGCTCCCCTCGACGGAAGACTGTCTGTTCGTTCTCTCTGCCGCCGACCTCGAACGGCTGGAAGCCTACGTCGCGAAGGTGGCGCAATGGCTCGAGGCCTCCGCCGTGCGGCCGGATTTCAGCGATGCGATCTTCACCTGGCAGACGGCGCGCACCGCGATGAAGCAACGCCTCGCGGTCAAGGTGCGTGACCGTGCCGATCTGCTCGGCAAGCTCAGGGCGTGGATCGATCATCGCGAGAGCGCGACCGGCGTGCGCATCGGTGAAGCCCGTGCGGGCGAGGCCGGCGCGCGGCAGGCGGAATCGGGCGAATCGGCAGAGCAAGGGGTCGAGGCGGCGATCGCGCAGCGGGATTGGGACAGGCTTGCCGAGCTGTGGGTCGCCGGCGCCGTCATCGATTGGCAACGGCTCCACGCGGGCAGCCGGCCGCGGCGTGTCGGCGTGCCGACCTATCCGTTCGCGCGCGAGCGGCACTGGGTCGAGGCGGTCGACGCGGCCCCCCACGGGGCCGCAGCCGGCGCGCCGCAGTCCGGGGTGGAACAGGTGCTGGTCGCTCCCGTGTGGGAGCCGGCGCCGCTGGCGAGCGCGAAGGACGACTCCGGCGTCGTCCCGATCGACCGGCATTGCGTGCTGCTGTGGGGCATGGAGCAGGTCGACGCGGGAGCACTCGCTGCGTTGATTCCCTGCAGCGACTGCGGGCACCTGCCAGTCGCAGGGATCGCCGAGCCCGGTGAGCGCTATGCCGCCGCTGCGCAGTCCTGCTTCGACAGGATCAAGTCGATCTTCTCGGAAGCGTCCCGCGGCACGGTCCTGTTCCAGGTCGTCGTGGGCGACGAGTCCGGATCGGAGATGGCGGCGGGACTCTCGGGACTGCTCAAGACCGCGGGTGAAGAGAACTCCGCATTCATCGGGCAGGTCGTTCTCACGCAGGCGCGATCGGCCGGCGCGCTGGCGGAACAATTGCGCGGCGAGCGGCACCGGCCCAACGATCCTGTGGTGTCGCACACGGAGAAGGGCCGGCACGTGCTGCGCTGGCGCCCCGTACGCGCCGAGGCGCAAGCCGTGTCCTTCAAGCAGGGCGGCGTCTACGTGATCACCGGCGGCCTCGGCGGATTGGGCGTCCTGTTCGCCGAAGAAATCCTCCGCACCGCGCCTCGTGCACGCGTGATCCTGACCGGGCGCGCCGCGCTGGCCGCCGCACGGCAGCAGCTGCTCGATCGCCTGTCGCGCCAGTCCGCGGCGCAAGGCGGCGATCCGGTGTCGTATCGGACGCTGGACCTGGAGAGGCGCGACGCGGTGGAGACTTTCGTCGCCGAGATCCTGAGCGAGTACGGGCGACTCGACGGCATCATCCACAGCGCCGGCATGACGGCCGACAATCTGATCGTCAACAAGACCGCCGACGAGTTCGCCCGCGTCCTGGTGCCCAAGGTGGCCGGCACCGTTCATCTCGATGCGGCCAGCCGGCATGTCCGCCTCGATTTCTTCGTGCTGTTTTCGTCCGCGACGAGTGCCTTCGGCAATCCCGGCCAGGCCGACTACACCGCGGCCAACGGCTTCCTGGACGAATTCGCGACCTGGCGCAACCGGCTCGTCGAACGCGGCGAGCGCACCGGTCGCACGCTGACGATCGACTGGCCGATGTGGCAGGAAGGCGGCATGGCGATCGATGCGGCCCGGCTCGAGCATCTGCGCCGCACGACGGGTGTCGTGCCGATGCGCAGCGCCACCGGGCTGCGCGCGTTCCATGACAGCCTTCGGAGCGGCTGCAGCCGCACGATGGTGCTGGAAGGCGAGAGCGACAAGATCGCTGCCTTGCTCGATCGCGCGACGGCGAGCGCGCACCGGCGCGCGCCCCGCAAGACGGGCCCGGCGATCGATGCCGCACGGCTTGGCGAGGAAACGCTGGCGAGGCTCAGGCAACTGTTCTCCGAGGTCACCAAGCGCCCGAGCGCGAAGATCGACGGCCGCGCGGAACTGGCGGCTTACGGCATCGATTCGATCATCATCAGCCACATGAATCTGCGCCTCGCGGAGGTCTTCGGAGAGATCTCCAAGACGCTTTTCTTCGAGCACAGGACGCTGTCGGAACTCGCCGGCTACCTGGTCAAGGCCTATCCCGGTGAATGTGCCGCCTGGGCCGGCGTGCACGACGTTGCGGCGACCGCGACCGCGACCGTGACCGTTCCAGCAGCGCCTTCCCAGGATGCGACGCGGCCGACGGGCAGCACGATCGGCGGCGCCGCGGCGGAGCGCGGCGGCGACGAGCCCATCGCCATCATCGGCATCAGCGGCATCTACCCGCAGGCCTCGGACCTCGACGAATACTGGGCCAACCTGCAGTCCGGCCGCAGCGCCATTCGCGAGATTCCGCCGGATCGCTGGGCACTCGACGACTTCTACGTGGCCGACGTCGACGCGGCGGTCGAACAGGGCAAGAGCTATTCCAAGTGGGGCGGCTTCATCGACGGCTTCGCCGATTTCGATCCGCTGTTCTTCAACATCTCGCCGCGCGAAGCCCTGCAGATCGATCCGCAGGAGCGGCTGTTCCTGCAGGAATCCTGGCGTGCCCTGGAGAACGCCGGCTACACGCGCGCCGACCTGAAGCAGCGATATCGCCAGCGGGTAGGCGTCTTCGCCGGCATCACCAAGCCGGGCTTCAATCTGCATGCGCGGCCGGCGGCTGCGCCAGGGGAAGCCTTCTTTCCCTATACCTCGTTCATCTCCGCCGCCAACCGCGTTTCCTATTTCCTCGACATCGCCGGCCCGAGCATGCCCGTGGACACGATGTGCTCGTCGGCGCTGACCGCGATCCATGAAGCCTGCGAGCACATCCATCGCGGCGAATGCGAGATCGCGTTCGCCGGCGGGGTCAATCTCTATCTGCATCCGCAGACCTACTCGCTGCTGTGCGCCAACCGCATGCTGTCGCGTGACGGCGAGTGCAGGAGCTTCGGCGCCGGCGGCAACGGCTTCGTACCCGGCGAAGGCGTCGGCGTCGACCTGCTGAAGCCGCTCGCTGCCGCCATCCGCGACCAGGATCCGATCCACGGCCTGATCCTGGCGACGCACGTCAATCACGGCGGCAAGACCAACGGCTACACGGTGCCGAGTCCGCGTGCGCAGGCCGAGCTGATCCGCCACGCGATCGACAAGGCGGGCATCAAGTCGACCGACATCGGCTACATCGAGGCGCACGGCACCGGCACCGCACTCGGCGACCCGATCGAGATCGCCGGGCTCCAGCAGGCCTTCGCGCCGGATGATCCCGGGCACGGTACGTGCCGCATCGGTTCGGCCAAATCCAACATCGGGCATCTGGAGGCCGCCGCCGGCATGGCGGGATTGACGAAGGTGCTGCTGCAGATGAAGCACGAGCAGATCGCGCCGAGTCTGCATGCCTCCACGCTCAATCCGAACATCGCCTTCGAGCGGACGGCCTTCCGCGTCAACACCGAGCTGTCGCCGTGGCAGCCGGGGCGATCGGCGAGCGGTGAACCCATTCCGCGCATCGCAGGCGTCTCGTCCTTCGGCGCCGCCGGAGCCAATGCACACGTGATCGTGCAGGAATACGTCGCGCCCGTCGGCGCAAGCGCCACGGCGGCGCCCGAGGCCAAGGTGATCGTGCCGCTCTCGGCGCGCACCGCGGCGCAGCTGGAACAGCGGGCCCGCGACCTGCTGCGTTTCATCCGTTCAACCAGCGATCTGGATCTGGCGGCGTTGTCGTACACGCTGCAGGTCGGCCGCGAGGCGATGGACGAGCGTCTCAGCTGCATCGTGAGCTCGGTCCACCAGCTGGCAGGCCGGCTGCAGGCCTACGTCGACGGCCAGCGGGAGATGGACGACTTCCATCGCGGCAGCCGGGCGGCAGGCGGCGAGGCGCTGCACCTGTTCGACGACGACGAGGATTTCCGCGAAACGGTCGACAAATGGCTGGCCCGCCGCAAGCTCGCACGCCTGGCCGAACTGTGGACTCGCGGAATCGACCTCGACTGGAGCAAGCTGTACGGCGACGAGACGCCGCGCCGCCTCGCGCTGCCGACCTACCCGTTCGCCCGGGAACGCCTGTGGGTCGATGCGATCGTCGACAGCGCGCCTGCGCGAGGCGAGGGCGCACGTGCCGCGAGCTTGCATCCCTTGCTGCATGCCAACACGTCCGATCTGCGCCGGCAGCAATACACCTCGGTGTTCACCGGCAACGAGTTCTTCCTGCGCGATCACCAGGTGAACGGCGAGAAGGTCCTGCCGGCGGTGGCCTATCTGGAGATGGCGCGCGCCGCCATCGACCTGGCCGTTCCCGAGCGCGCCGATGGCGCGGTGCTCGAACTGCACGACACGACCTGGGCGCAGCCGATCGTCGTGGCAGGCACCCAGGAGGTGGGCATCGCGCTGCACCCGGACGATTCGGACGGATCCATCGCGTTCGAGATCCGCACCGGCGAGATCCTGCATTGCCAGGGGCAGGCCGTTTTTTCGCATGAGGCGCCCACGCCTGCGCTCGATCTCGGGCACATCGGCGCCGCGATGACGACGTCGACGATGGACATCGCCGGGCTCTACGACGGCTTCCACGCAATGGGCATCGATTTCGGCGCGGCGCATCGTGCGCTCGCCGAGGTTCGTCTCGGCCAGGGGCAGCTGCTCGCCCGGCTCAGCCTGCCGGCCGTCGTCGCGTCGACGGGCGGGGCCTACCGGCTGCACCCCAGCGTGATGGACGGCGCACTGCAGGCCAGCATGGGCCTGGTGGACGCCGCGCTGAGCGGCCCGAGGCGGCCGATGCTGCCGTTCGCGCTCGACACGCTGCGCGTCCTGGCGGCCTGCAGCGGGGACATGTTCGCCTGGGTGCGCCGTTCGGACGACGCCGGCGCGGGCGGCGACCTGCTCAAGTTCGACGTCGATCTGTGCGATCCGCAGGGCCAGGTCTGCGTGCAATTGCGCGGCTTCTCGACGCGCCCGCTTGCCGACGCTCCGGTGCAGTCCCGGCCGGAGGAGCCGCAGCTGCATGCCCTGATCCCGGTCTGGAGCCGCGTCGCGCCGCCCGCCCGGGGCAAGCCGGGGCGCGCATCGAAGCTGCTCGTGATGACGGCGGGCGGAGCGCGTGCGCTCGAATGGGTGCGGCTGTCCTTCCCCGAAGCGGAAGCCCTGGCGTGCGAGCCGAACGCCGACGTCGCCGCCATCGCGACGCAGCTGGCCGATCGCGCGTTCGACCATCTGCTCTGGATGGCACCGGACGTCTTCGAAGGCGAGGCCGAGGGTGACGACCTCATCGGGGCACAGCAAGGCGGCGTGCTCGGCGTCTTCCGTCTCGCGAAGGCCTTGCTGAAGCTCGGCCACGAGGAGCGCACGCTGCAGTGGACGCTGGTCACGCGCAACACGCAACGCGTGAAGCGGCATGACCGGATCGGGCCGACCCATGCGGCGGTGGCAGGGCTGGTCGGCAGCCTGGCGAAGGAGTACCCGCAGTGGGATCTTCGGCTGCTCGACGTCGACGGCACCGCGTTGCCGACTGCCGAGGAATGCCTGTCGTGGCCGGGGGACAAAAAAGGCGATGTCGTGGCCCATCGGGGCGGCGAGTGGTTCCGGCAGGGCCTCGCGCGCGGCGTGGGGCTGCCCGAGCCCGCACCCGCGTACCGGCAGGGCGGCGTCTACGTGGTCATCGGCGGTGCGGGCGGCATCGGCGAGGCCTGGAGCCGGTACATGATCGAGCGCTACGATGCCAGGCTGGTCTGGATCGGGCGGCGCCCGGTCGACGAAGCGATCGACGAGAAGCTCCGTGCCCTCGGCAGCATCGGCCGCGCGCCGCTCTATTTTTCGGCGGATGCGGCCGATCTGGATGCGTTGCGGGAAGTCCGCCGCAAGATCCTGCAGGTCCACCCGGCGATCCACGGCGTCGTGCATTCGGCGATCGACCTGCAGGATCAAGGCGTTGCCGCGATGGACGAGCCCACGTTCAGGCGCAGCCTGTCGGCCAAGGTCGACGTGAGCGTCAACACCGACGAGGTCTTCGGTGACGACGACCTCGATGGCATGCTGTTCTTCTCCTCGCTGATCTCCTTCACGAAGGGTGCGGGGCAGTCCAACTACGCGGCCGGGTGCAGCTTCAAGGACAGCTTCGCGCATGCGATCGCGCAGCGCAGACGCTATCCGGTGCGGATCATGAACTGGGGCTACTGGGGCAAGGTCGGCGTCGTCACGGACGAGTTCTACAACAAGCGCATGCAGCAGATGGGCATCGGATCCATCGAGGTCCCGGAGGGGATGGCCGCCTTGCAGACGCTGGTGGCATCCGAGCTGCCGCAGATGGCGTTGCTGAAGACGCTGACCGCTCAGGCGCTCGACGGCATCGCCGCGCCGGAAAACGTGACCTTGCATGCGGGGCACGCGCCGTGGCGTCTGCCGCAAGCCCTGGCGGCATGGCACGAGACGTTCGCGGCGAAAGAGCCCGCGGCCTTGCAACGGGATCTGCTCGGGACGCAGGCGATCGAGCTGGCCGGCGACATCCTCGCTTCGACGCTGGCATCGATGCAGCTCGACGAGCGGTCGGCGCTGCCCGGGCACGACCGATGGCTGCGCACGAGCCTCGACCATGTCCGGCAGCATGCCTGCCGCACCCGCCCGCTCGATGCCGCGTGGTCCGACTGGGAGGCGCAAAAGGCGGCGTGGCTCGTCAATCCCAACGTCGGCGCCCAGGTGGCTCTGCTCGAAGCCTGTCTGAGAGCCCTGCCCGAGATCCTGGCCGGCAAGCGATCCGCGACCGACGTGATGTTCCCGGATTCGTCGATGCGGCTGGTCGAGGGCGTCTACAAGGGCCACGCGCTGGCCGACTACTCGAACGACGCGCTGGGCGCCGCGCTGGTCTGCGGGATCCGGCAGATGCGGCAGGCGGGCGCCCGCGACGGCCTGCGCATCCTCGAGATCGGCGCCGGAACGGGCGGCACGACCGTGCGCCTGCTGCCGATGCTGCGGGAGTTCGGCGGCGCCATTGCCGAATACTGCTACACCGACCTCTCCAAGGCCTTTCTGATGCACGCCGAGGAGCACTACCGGCCGGGCCTGCCGGCGCTGACCACGGCGATCTTCGACGTCGCCAAGCCCCTGCAGGGGCAAGCGGTGGCCGCGAATCGCTACGACTTCGTGATCGCCACCAATGTGCTGCACGCGACGCCGGACATCCGGGAAACGCTGCGCAATGCCAAGGCGCTGTTGAAGGGCGGGGGGGTGTTGCTGCTCAACGAGATGAGTGCGTGGACCTTGTTCAGCCACCTGACGTTCGGCCTGCTCGAAGGCTGGTGGCTCCACGAGGACGCCGCGTTGCGTCTGCCGGGAAGTCCGGGACTCTCGCCTCGGAGCTGGCAGTCGGTGCTCGAGGAGGAAGGCTTCGATGCGGTCTCGTTCGTGGCTGAAGAGGCGCACGCGCTGGGGCAGCAGGTGATCGCGGCGCAGAGCGACGGCGTGGTGCGCCAGCGAATGACCGCCAGGTCGCTCGCGGCCGCGGCCATTCCTGCCGTGAAGCCCGAGGAACGTCGTGCACCGGCTGCGATCGCGATCGCTCCGGCGGCCGGCGCTGGATCGCTGCGCGACCGATGCATCGCGCATCTGCAAGGCATCGTCGCCCGCACGCTCAGGATGGACGCGGCCCAGGTCGGACCGACCCGCGCGCTCGCCGACTACGGCCTCGACTCCATCCTCGTCGTCGGGCTGACGAACCAGCTGCGCCAGAGCTTCCCCGGCATCACGAGCACGCTGTTCTTCGAGGTGCAGAACGTCGCGGGTCTCGCCGACCATCTGCTCGAACACAAGAAGGCGCATGTGATCGCGCTGCTCGGTGACGGCGCCGTCACGCCGGTGCCGCGGCTGCCCGCGCCGCCGCGCGTCGCGCCCCGGCACGACCGCGGGCGCACGCGCTTCGCCCGCGGCGAGCGGCATGACGCGACGCCGCCCTCGTCCGTGTTCGACGTGGCGATCGTCGGCATCAGCGGCCGGTATCCGCAGGCGCCGACGCTCGGCGATTTCTGGCGCAACCTCGCCGCCGGGCGCAATTGCGTGGCCGAGATTCCGGCGGATCGCTGGGACTGGGGCGACTACTACGATCCCGAGAAAGGCAAGCCCGGCAGGATCTACACGAAGTGGGGCGGCTTCCTCGAGGACATCGACAAGTTCGATCCGCTGTTCTTCCGGATCTCGCCGAAGGAAGCGAAGGCGATGGATCCGCAGGAGCGCCTGTTCCTGGAATCCTGCTATCACGCGATCGAGGATGCCGGCTACACGCCCGACACGCTCGGCGAGATCGACCGGATCGGCGTGTTCGCGGGGGTGATGAACGCGCGTTACTCGATCCAGCCGCTGCATTACTCCATCGCCAACCGGGTCTCGTTCGCGCTGAATCTGCAGGGTCCGTCGATGGCGGTCGACACCGCTTGCTCGTCGTCGCTGACGGCCATCCATCTGGCGCTGGAAAGCCTCTACAGCGGATCGAGCAGCTGCGCGATCGCGGGCGGCGTGAACCTGATCATCGATGCCGCGCACTACCTCGAACTGTCCGCGTACACGATGCTCTCGTCCGGCGATCGTTGCATGTCGTTCGGCGAAGGCGCCGACGGCTTCATCGATGCCGAGGGAGTCGGCGCGGTCGTCCTGAAGCCCTTGCGCGATGCCGAGCGCGACGGTGACCACATCTACGGTGTCATCAAGGCCAGCGCGATCAATGCCGGCGGCAGGACCAACGGCTACACGGTGCCCAACCCGGTCGCCCAGTCCGCCGTCGTCGCGAAGGCATTGCAGCGGGCGAACTTGGACGCGTCGCACATCAGCTATGTCGAGGCGCATGGCACCGGCACGGCACTCGGCGATCCGATCGAGATCGCCGGCCTGAAGCGCGCGTTCGCGCCGTTCACGCGCGAGCGCCAGTTCTGCGCGATCGGCTCGCTGAAATCGAACATCGGACATTGCGAGTCGGCCGCCGGCATTGCCGGATTGACCAAGGTGCTGCTGCAGTTCCAGCATCGGCAGCTCGTGCCCTCGCTGCACGCCGACGTGACGAACCACGAGATCGATTTCAGCGAGACGCCGTTCAGGCTGCAGGACAGGCTCGCGGCATGGGGCCGCCCGCAGCGCGAAGTCGACGGCAGGCTGCAGGAGATTCCGCGCCTCGCCGGCATCTCGTCGTTCGGCGCGGGCGGCGCCAATGCGCATCTCATCGTGCAGGAATACGAAGGCGGCGCATCGCTTCCGGTCGGCACCGTCGGCACGGTCGGTGACAAGGCGGCGATCCCGCTCTCGGCCCGCACGGAAGGCCAGTTGAGGCAGAAGGTCGACGATCTGTTGCGGTTCCTTCGCACGCCGGCCGCCGGTGGCGAAGCCGTGGATCTGTTCTCGCTGGCATGGACGCTGCAGGCCGGCCGGGAGGCCATGGAAGAACGCCTCGGACTGGTGGTCTCTTCGGTCGCCGAGCTGGAGCGCAAGCTCGCGTCGTGGCTGCAAGGCGGCCAGCAGGCGAACGTGCATCGCAGCCGCGTGAAGCGGCACCAGGAAGCCGGCGAAGCGACCACGGAACAGGCGAGCGGGCACGACGCGGTGGATCGCGATCCTTCGAGACGGGTGGCAGCGTGGCTGGAGGGCGCCAGGGTGGACTGGAAGACGCTGTATGCGGGCGCCACGCCGCGCCGCGTCAGCCTGCCGGTCTATCCCTTCGCGAGGGACCGCTATTGGCGTGAGCCGTCGGAGCTGGGCCGGGGCGCGTCGCAACCAGTCGCAGAAGCGCTGCTGCACCCGCTGCTGCACCGCAACGTGTCGGATCTGCGCCAGCAACGCTATTGCACCGTGCTGCGCGACGGCGAATCCTTCATCGCCGACCATCGGGTCGTCGACAAGGGCGGCGTCGCGCGAACCACCATTCCGGCGGCCGTGCATCTCGAAATGGCCCGCGCGGCATGCGCGGATGCGATCGCGCCGCGGTCGGACCTCGATCGAGCCATGCTGGAGATGACCGACATCGCGTGGGCTGACCCGGTCGCGCCGGTGGGCGGCAGCCGCCTCTTCGTCGCCCTGTTCGCGCAGGCCGACGATCAGGTCGCCTACGAGATCTACGGCGATGACGGCGATGGGTCGGAGGAAGTCGTCCATTGCCAGGGGCAGGCACGGCTGCGCACCGATCTGCAGCAGGTGACGCTGGATGTCGCGCGGCTCCGATCGCAGATGCGGCGCTTCTCGATCGACGCCGAGACGCACTACGACGCCATGTCGCGACGCCACGGCCTGCAGTACGGCACTTCGTACAGGGGCATCAGCGCCTTGCATGTCGGAGACGGACAGGTGCTGGCCGAGATGAGCCTGCCTGGCGACGCCGCGGAGAACGGCGCCCTTCCAGCCGATGGCTTCGTGCTGCATCCCGCGCTGCTCGACTGCGCGCTCCAGGCGGCAGGCGAACTGCTGGCGAACGGGGATAAGCCGTCCTTGCCGCTTGCGCTGGCATCGCTGCGCGTATTGAACGCCTGCACGAAGGAGATGCTCGCCTGGGTGCGGCCTTCCATCGACAGCGGGGCGGGCGGCGTGAATCTGCTGCTCGACATCGACCTGTGCGATCGCCAGGGCAAGGTCTGCGTGCAGATGCGGGGACTGAGGCACGGGTGGCAAGCCTCCGAGGAGCGGACGCAGGAACGGGCGCAGGAGCAGGCGCTGCGCGTCGCGCCGAGCGTGGCGCAGGAGCAGCGGCACCCGGCCGTCGAGACGCGAGGCGACGCCGGCATCACGCTCGCAGCCTTGCGGGCGGAGAGCTTCGCGTCGAACGTCTCGGCGGCGCCGGTGCAGATCTCTCTCAGCATCGAAGCCTGAAGGCGAACGTTTCCGGTGCGTCAGGCCGCGTCGGACCAGATCAGGGCGGATTTATCCATGGACGGTTTTCGTGTGACAAAGGCGGGTTCCGAGTGGGCGCTGCCGATCGCTTTGCTGGCCCTCAGCGCCATCCCGCTGATCGCCAGCGTGCGCCGCATGCTCGAGATCTCGGGCGGTGCGGCGGTCACCGCGGAGAACGCTCGGTTCTTCGCGGCGCCGGTGCCGATCGTGCTGCACGTCGTGGCGTCCAACGTGTTCAGCATCCTCGGCGCGTTCCAGTTCGTCGCCTCGTTCCGTCGCCACTATCCCGCCTGGCATCGCAGGGCCGGGCGCGTGCTGGCGGCTTGCGGGCTGATCGCGGGCTTGTCCGGTCTGTGGATGACCCAGTTCTATCCGCGTGCCGAAGGCGACGGCACGCTGCTCTACGTGTTCCGGATGGTGGTGGGGGTCGCGATGGTCGCCTGCATGGTGCTCGGCTATTTCGCGGCTCGCCGCCGTGACTTCATGCGGCACCGGGCCTGGATGACGCGCGGCTATGCGCTCGGCATCGGCGCGGGCACGCAGGTCGTGGTGCACATCCCCTGGCTGCTGGTGGCCGGCCAACCGGACGAGCTCGTCCGCGCCTTGCTGCTCGGAGCGGGATGGGCGATCAACGTGGCCATCGCCGAGTGGGCGCTGCGCCGGCGGCCGGCCCGTCGCGTCGCGATGAAGGCCGTGGAGCCGGCGACCCGATGACTGGCGGGCAATGGAGGAACAACGACGTGGAACAAGCCGATCCGAACATCTTTCACAAGCTCTACGGCGAGAAGAGCTCGCGCCTCGTCTACCGTGACGAGGACTTCCTCGACTATGCGCTGATGAACGTGCTGGTCTCGTGCGTGGCGGCCGCGGTGTACGGCACGCTGCATCCGCTGACCCTGCTGACCCTGGCACTCAGCGCCTGGATGGTCGCCGCGTTCGTGATCCGGCATCGCGTCAGGCTGGCCGTCCCGCTGATCTTGCGCAAGCCGCAGGAGATCCTCTACATGGCCGTCTACAAGCTGCAGAACATGCGGCTGGCCTACCTCGCGGCGGCGCTCGTCCTGCTGGCCGAGAACTGGCTGATCGAGCTGACGCCGGATTGGCCGCATCACACCGCGCTGATGCGCCAGATCGGCTTCGGCCTGTTCTATGCGCACCTGGCCGTGCTGACCTCGTACCGCACCGCGGTGCTCGTCTCGCATCTGCGTCACAGGGAGCACGTCCGCAGTTTCCTGATGGAGACCAGCTGGAAGGCGCAGCTGTCCAGGCAGCCGAACATCACGATCGAGATCCTGCATGCGTACTTCACCGGCCTGCTCACGCACGTGCTGTTGGTCGCGCCGTGGTATTTCGCCCTCGCGCATTTCAGGTATTCGCTGGTGCTGCTGCCGGCGACGATCGCCGCCGGATTCTTCATTCATTCGCGCTTCCTGCGCGTCGTCAACGAGTGGTTCTATCGCGATCACTGGCTCGGACATCATTCGGAGCTGGACTTCCTGTACCTGCACGGGCCGCATCACGACGCGATCCCGAGCGGACTGATCGGCGTCTCCGGAAACGGCTATCTCGAAGGCGTGCTGCGCCATGCGCTGGGCGGCCCGGGCCTGTTCTACAGCCCCGTGGTGTGCTTCGCGATCCACTCATTCGACGTGAAGGTCGACATCGACGGGCACCAGTACATCCCGGGGGTCTATCCGAACGTCCCGAAGGCCATCCAGCTGATCAACCAGCATTCGACGCATCACTTCGGCAAGCTGGCGCCCTACAGCCTCGGCCTGAAGGTGGACCAGCCCGGCGTGCCGGAAGAACTCGCGCGGCAGGCCTCCAAGGTGTTCAACGAGCAGCAGCGCAATGCCGTGGTGCTCGACGAGCAGCTGAACGGATTCGAATGGGACAACCCACGCTACCGGCAATACCTTGCGCTCTACGACAAGTACCTCGTCGCGGACCCGGACAAATCCTCCGCCCCATTGAAGGACTTTCGGACATGAAAGCCACGACTTTCGACGAATCGCCCGGCATGGCGGTGCAGGATCGCGGGCATGGCGTGTTCTGCATTCGCATCGCCGACGCGCAGACGTGCAACACGCTCGCGCGCGAGCCGATCCGGCAGCTGCGGCGCGCGCTCGACAGCGTCGCGAACCTGCCTGCGCTCAGGGTCCTGATCCTGGAAGGCAGCGCGACGGACTTCCTGCACGGCGCGAGGTCGCCACACGACGAGGCCATCGAGCAGGGGCTTTACCGATCGATCGCGTCCTTCCCGTCGCCCGTGATCGCGGCCATGCGCGGCGGCGCGAGCGGCGCGGGCTTCCTGCTGGGCGCGTTGTGCGACTTCATGGTGTGCAGCGAAGAGGCGAGTTACGGTTTCAGCCTGCCGGGATCCGGACTCTTCGCGACACGCGAGGAAGTCCGCCTGCTCGACGCCCGCTTCGGCCGGGCGCGCGCGACCGATCTGCTCGATCACCGCGCCCCGGCGACCGGCCGTCAGTTGCGCGAGCGCGGCTGGACTTGCGCGATCCTGCCGGCGGAAAGGGTCGAGCCGCATGCGCAGGCGCTGGCCTCGGATCTCGCCGCCAAGTCCCCGGACAGCCTGCGCCTGCTGAAGTCGCACCTGTCGCAGCCGATCCGCGAGCTCGCGGAGGCCTTGCGCACGACCCGGCCGGCGCAGCAGGCGCCCGTGCCTGGCGTGCGCCGGCAGATCGCCGCCCCGGGCGAGCACCTGCGGCTGGAAACGGCGGCGGACAACGTGCTGCTGGTCCGGCTGTGCCGATCGACGCAGCCCCGCGAGGCCGGCGCGCTGGTGGCCGACCTCTGCGCGCTGATGACGGGCATCGACGATCGCGCTGCCTGCCAGGCGATCGTCCTGGCCAGCGACTACCCGGACTTCCTGCCGGTATCGGACGATGCCGCTTCGCTGGCGGCCGCCCTGGCGCTTCGCAAGGTCCTGCGCACGGCGCCGCTGCCGGTGGTGGCCGCGCTGGGTGCGCAGGCGACCGGCAAGGCGTGGCTGCTGGCCCAGACTTGCGATGGCGTGGTGCAAGCCGGGGAGGGAACCCACGGCATCGCCGACTGCCTCGATCACCCGTCCTGGACGGATCTTGTGGCGCGCATCCTGGCCGAACGCTACGGCGACAACGTCGCACGCGGCATCGTGCTCGGCGGCGGCGCGGGCAACGAGACGGCGTGGACGCGAGGCATCGGCCCGGTACCGGTTGTCGCCGAGGACCGACTGATCGACGAGGCCGTCGCGCTGGCACGCTCGTGGGCAGGCCTGCCGCAAGACGCGCTGATGGCGTCCCGGCGCGACGACGCGCTGGGCGACTGGAGGCCAGCCGACCCGGCACCGGTAGCGGATGCGGCCAGCACGATGCCGCACGGCGAACCCACGGCCATCCCTCTCGCGTCGACGGTCATCGCGGCGCAGGCGCACGCTGACGGCGTCGTCGTCGTGAGGATGGAGGACCGCGACGCGAAGAACCTGTTCTCGCCGGCGTTCGTCGCGGGCATGAACGAGGTCTTCCGCCACATCGACGAAACGCCCGGGTACAAGGTCGTCGTGCTCACCGGCCACGACAGCTACTTCGCCTGCGGCGGCACTCGTGAAGCACTCGAGGCGATCCAGTCGGGACGCGCCAGGTTCACCGACGAACAGACCTATCTGCTGGCGCTGAGCTGCAGGATTCCGGTCATCGCCGCGATGCAGGGCCACGGCATCGGCGGCGGCCTTTCGCTGGGCCTCTTCGCCGACTTCGCGATGCTCGGCGAGGAGAGCAAATACCTCAGCCCCTACATGAACTACGGCTTCACGCCCGGCGCGGGCGCAACGCTGATCGTGCCCGAGAAGCTGGGCCGCGACCTGGGCATCGAATCGCTGTTCGCAGCGCGGGAGATGGCCGGCAGCGAACTGCGCGACCGCGCCGTGGCGCTTGCCGTGCATCAGCGCCGGAACGTGTTCGATGCCGCGATGGCCCTGGCTCGCCACATGGCGCGCCGGCCACGCAGCACGCTCGTGCGGCTCAAGCAGACCTTCAACCGTTCCATCCATGAACGCATGGAACGCACCACGCAGCAGGAACTCGCGATGCATCAGAAGACCTTCGTGGGGCGTACCGATACGCTCGACCGGATCCAGTCGAATTTCAATCCGTCGAGCGATGCGGCGACGCCGCCGCCGGCCGAGCAGGCTGGCGGTGCCGTACCGCCCGCGCATTCGCTGCAGGACATCGTCGCCTGCCTGAAGGCGCTGCTGGCCCAGGAGCTGCATATGCAGCTCGACGACGTCGACGAGGATACGGCCTTCGTCGATCTCGGCCTCGACTCGATCACCGGCGTCACGTGGATGCGCAGGATCAACGAGCGTTACGGCACGTCGATCCAGGCGACCAAGGTCTACAGCCATCCGACGCTGTCCACGCTCGGCCCCTGCGTCCAGGAAGAAATCGCCAAGTTGGAGCCGGTGGCGATGTCGACGGCACCGGCGCAGCCTGCGCGCGCCGCGGTCGAAGCCCGTGTCGAAGTGCCGGCTGGCGCAGGACCGACGCCCGCTGCGATGCCCCGGCCGCCGCTGCCCGCGCGCAGCGGCAGGAACAAGCTGGCTTCGTGGCGGAACAGCAAGGCGTCACGAGCGGATGGCGTGACGCCTGCGATGCCGCCGCTGGAGCCGATCGCCGTGATCGGCATGGCCGGCCAGTTTCCGATGGCGAAGAGGCTCGACGACTACTGGGACAACATCGCGCACGGCCGCAACTGCGTGAGCGAGATACCGAAGGCCCGCTGGGACGTGCACGCCCTCTACCAGGAGGGCGACCCGGTTCCCGGCAAGACGAATTCGCGCTGGATGGGGCATCTCGAGGAATACGACCTGTTCGATCCGATGTTCTTCGACATCTCGCCGAAGGAAGCGATGAGCATGGATCCGCAGCAGCGCGTTCTGCTGCAAAGCTGCTGGCAGGCGATCGAGAGCGCGGGCCTGGATCCGCGTTCGCTCTCGGGCAGCAGGTGCGGCGTCTTCGTCGGCTGCGGGCCGGGCGACTATCACCTGCTGTCGCGCGAGCTGCAAACCAGCGCGCTGGGATTCACGGGCGGCGACACGGCCATCCTGGCGGCGCGGCTGTCCTACTTCCTCAACCTGCAAGGCCCTTGCCTCGCGATCGAGACCGCATGTTCGTCATCGCTCGTGGCGATCGCCACGGCATGCGACAGCCTGGTCGCCCGCAACAGCGACATCGCGCTCGCCAGCGGCGTCTGCGTGATGACCGGGCACGAGGTGCACCTCAAGATGGCGCAGACCGGCATGCTGTCGCCCGACGGCAGGTGCTTCACGTTCGACCAGCGCGCGAACGGCTTCGTACCGGCCGAGGGCGTCGGCACGCTGGTGCTGAAACGGCTGTCGGACGCCGAACGCGATCACGACATCGTGCTCGGCGTGATCCACGGCTGGGGCGTCAACCAGGACGGCAAGACCAACGGCATCACGGCGCCGAATCCGGATGCGCAGACGCGCCTGGAGCAGGAGGTCTACGAAAAGTTCGGCATCGATCCGGCCGGCATCCAGCTCGTGGAGGCGCACGGCACCGGGACCCGGTTGGGCGACCCGATCGAGGTCGATGCGCTGAAGCAGGCTTTCGCGAAGTTCACGCGCAAGAAGCAGTACTGCGCGCTCGGTTCGGTGAAGAGCAACATCGGCCATTGCTTCACGGCGGCCGGCGTGGCCAGCGTCATCAAGGTGCTGCTGGCGTTGCAGCACCGGCAGCTGCCCCCGACGATCAACTTCACGCAGCTGAATCAGCACATCGGACTGGACGACAGCCCGTTCTACGTCAATGAACGCCTGCAGCCCTGGGAGACCGCCGGCGGCCAGCGGCGGCAGGCAGCCGTCAGCGGCTTCGGCTTCGGCGGAACCAATGCGCATGTCGTGATCGGCGAATACGTCGCGCCTGTCAGGTCCCGGCCTGAAGTCTCCGCCCTGACCGAGCACGGCAAGCTGCTCGTGCCGCTGTCGGCGAACACGGCCCCGCAGCTGAAGCAGAAGGCGGCCGATCTGCTGGAGTACCTGTCGGGCGAAGGCGGATCCGTCGATCTCGTCGACATGGCCTACACGCTGCAGACGGGCAGGGAGGCGATGGACGAGCGGCTTTGCTGCCTGGTCGGCACGGTCGATGAACTGGCCGCCAGGCTGAAGAACTTCATCGCCGGCGATCACGCGATGCCGGGCATGTTCCAGGGCCGGGCGCGGGATCACAAGGAGGCGATGAGCCTGCTGCGCCGCGACGCCGAGATCCGCGACACGATCATCGACAAGCTGATCGCCCAGCGGAGCCTGTCGAAGCTGGCGGATCTCTGGGTCAGGACGCTGGACATCGACTGGAACAGGCTGTACGGCAGCACCCGGCCGCAGCGCGTGCGGCTGCCGGTGTATCCGTTCGCCAAGGATCGCTACTGGATCGACGACGCGCGTCCGGTGATGGGCAAGGACGTCCGTGTCGCGCTCCAAGCGGACGCGGACGCGAGCGTGGACTTCGAGATCTGCAGCCGCGGTGATGATGGCGACGAGGCCGACCCCTGCCGCAGCCGGGCTGCCACCAACGATGCCGCGGCGCCAGCCGGGCCCCCTGTCGTCAGCGGCACGCCGGCGCGGGTGCGGGATGAACTGCGGGAGAGCCTCGCCGATGCGCTGTTCATGAAGGCTTCGGACATCGACGCCGACAAGCCGTTCATCGAGCTGGGCCTCGATTCGATCGTCGGGGTCGAATGGATCAACGAGATCAACAAGCGCTACAAGCTCAAGCTCACGGCGACCAAGCTCTACGACCATCCCAGCATCGTCGAGCTGGCCGCCTTCCTCGAGGCGGAGATCGAAAAGACGTCGCCTTCCGTCGCGCAGACCGCTCCGGCCATCCCGAGCCAGCCCGCCCCAACGCCATCGGCCACCAATGCCGGCGAACGCGATGCGCCGCGTGAAGCCATCCCGCAGGCGCGCCTGCAGCAGGAACTGAAGGAAAGCCTGGCCGAGGCGCTCTTCCTCAAGGCATCCGAGATCGCCGCCGACAAGCCCTTCATCGAACTGGGACTGGATTCCATCGTCGGCGTGGAGTGGATCAACACGCTGAACCGGAAGTACGGCGTGAAGGTCAAGGCGACGACGCTCTACGACCACCCGAACATCGAGGAATTCGCGTCCTTCCTGGCCGAGGCCGGTGCGAAGCGTCCGGCGCCCGCGCCAACAGTCCATCAGGCCGTGCCCGCGAAGACCGATGCGTCGCCCGCGCCGGCCGCTCGGCGCGCCGATCCGGCACCCGCCTCGCCCGCGGTGACCCGGCACATCGGCCCGGCGACGCCGGCGAAGGCGCGCCGCTCCCCATCGGGGGACGACCGGATCGCGATCATCGGCATGTCCGGCCGATACCCGCAGGCAAAGAACCTGGAGCGGTACTGGAGCAACCTCGTGCAGGGAAAGAGCGCGATCACCGAGATCCCTCCCTCGCGCTGGGACGTCGACAGCCACTACGACCCGGATCCGAAGAAGGACGACAAGATCTACTGCAAGTGGATCGGCATGCTCGACGACATCGACCATTTCGACCCGCTGTTCTTCCGCATCTCGCCCGCCGAGGCGAAGAACATGGACCCGCAGCACCGCATGTTCCTGGAAGAGGGCTACCGGGCTTTCGAGGACGCCGGCTATTCGGGCAAGGCGCTGGCCAACCGCAAGTGCGGCGTCTATCTCGGCAACATCGGCAGCGAGTATTCCGCACTCGTCTCCAACGCGGACGACATCACCGGGAACAATCCGGCCATCGGCGCCGCGCGCATTGCCTACTTCCTGAATCTGAAGGGTCCCGCGATCTCGATCGACACGGCATGTTCCGCGTCGCTCGTGGCGATCCACCTGGCCTGCCAGGGCTTGCTGAACCACGAGACGGACATGGCGCTCGCCGGCGGCGCGTCGATCTACCTGAGACCCGAAACCTATGCCGGGATGTGCCGCGCGGGCATGCTGTCGCCGGACGGCCTCTGCAAGACCTTCGACAACGGCGCCAACGGCTTCGTGCCGGGCGAAGGCGTGGGCGCGGTCGTGCTGAAGAGACTCTCGGATGCGGAGCGCGACAACGACGTGATCCATGGCGTCATCCTGGGTTCCGGCATCAACCAGGACGGCAGGACCAACGGCATCACGGCGCCGAGCGTCGCGAGCCAGATCGAGCTCGAGCGCGAGGTGTATGACAGGCACGGCATCGACCCGGCGACGATCGGCTACGTGGAGACCCACGGCACCGGCACCAAGCTGGGCGACCCGATCGAACTCGAAGCCCTGGCCACGGTGTTCGCGGAGAAGACGTCGAAGCGGCGCTTCTGCGCGCTCGGCTCGGTCAAGAGCAATATCGGCCATGCCTCCGGCGCCGCCGGCGTGGCGAGCCTGCACAAGGTGCTGCTCTGCATGAGGCATCGCACGCTGGTGCCGAGCCTGAACGTGACGAAGGAGAACGCGCTGTTCGACTTCGCGAACTCGCCGTTCTATGTGTCGCGCGAGACGCATGCGTGGGAGGCAGCGCCCGACTCGCCGCTGCGCGCTGCGGTGAGTTCGTTCGGGTTCAGCGGAACCAACGCGCACCTGGTCGTCGAGGAGTACATCCCCCCGGCGGCCAGAAGGGCGGTGCCTGTCACACCGGGTGACGAGGGCGTGATCATCGCGTTGTCGGCGCGCAGCGCGGAACAGTTGCAGCAAAGGGCGCGCGATCTGCTGACCTGCATCCGCCAGGAAGCTCGCACGCCGTCGTTCGATCTCGCATCGCTCGCGTACACGCTGCTCGTGGGGCGCGACGCGATGGACGAGCGGCTCGCCATCGTCGCGCGCTCGCTCGATCAGCTCGCTTCGGCGCTCGATACCTGGCTCGGTGGCCGGCGCGAGGTCGATGGCCTGCATTGCGCCCGGGTCGAGCGAGGCGAGGATGGCTCGATCCTGATGGGTCGCCAGCAAGGCATTGCCGACCTCGTGCGCCGATACCATGGCGCAGGCGATCTGGTCGGGCTCGCGCAGTTGTGGTCGCGCGGCCTGGAGCTGGACTGGAGCGCGTTGCACCCTGGAGCCGTGCCGCAGCGCATCAGCCTGCCGACCTATCCGTTCGCCCGCAAGCGCTGCTGGGTCGATGCCCCGGGCCAGGCTCAGCCGCTCTCGCTGCCGAACGCTGCAACGAGCGCCATCGCATCGGAGATCCATCCGCTCGTGCATCGGAACATCTCGGTGCTCGGCCAGCAAAGCTATGGCTCGGTGTTCCGCGGCGACGAACCGTTCCTGATCGAACACGCCGGGCAGAAGCTGCTGCCGGCGGCGGCCTACCTGGAGATGGCGCGCATCGCGGTGGCGAATGCGTTGCCGGCGCCGCCTGCGCCGCAGGTGCTCGAGTTGCGCGATGTCGCCTGGGGAAGGCCGCTGGCTGCGGCCGCGGACAGGCAGGTGAACATCATCCTGTCGCGGAGCAGCGATGAGCGGATCGATTTCGAGATCTACAGCTCGAGTCCTTCGGCGGACGACGCCGCGGACGAGATCGTGCATTGCCAGGGGCGCGCCGGATTCGTGAATCCCATGACTCCCGAGCCGGCCGAGTCCGGCCAACGCGAAGGCGAATTGCAGCTGCGACTGCCGGAGCCGATAGAAGATCGTCCGGGTCGCTTCATGCTGCATCCGGAAACCCTGCGCCACGTCCTGGCCGCGGGCTCGCAGCTGATGGCACGCCACGCGCTGAAACCGGAGCACCCGGCACTGCCGTTCGCACTCGACTCGATCCGGCTCCAGGCGGCAGGCGTTGGCGAGCGGCTGGCCCGAGTCCGCCTCGCTGCCGACGGCTTGGCCCAGCGACATGTCGTCAAGCTCGACATCGACCTGCACGACCGCAGCGGCAACGTCTGCGCGCAACTGCGCGGCGTCGCCTACGACGTCTCGCCGAGCCCGGAAGAACAGCTACATGTTCGTGTAGTAGTCCCCGCCGCCGACGCGCGATAGAGTGATCCCGCCGCTGTAGACATCGAGGCGCTGCCCCACCCGGGGCACCAGCGCGCGGCGGTCCTTGTAGCCCTGCCTTTCCAGCGTGACGCACTTCCAGGTGACGTGACATGGCGGAGCCTTCGCCGTTGCGCTGGAGGCGGGGTCGCATGGGGCGCCTCAGCCGGTTTCCTTGGCGATCGACTGGATTTCTCCAACGCATCTCGCGGACTCTGCTTCACGATCGATATGCTGACTCTCGACGACTCATTGCTCAATGCCGGCGATTCCGCGTTCTCGTGGGTCACGTGCTCCGATGACGGAGAAGGCATCCACTCGATTCGTCTGACCGCCGGGGCCGACGGCAACACGCTGACGCGGGAGGTGATCGCACAGCTCGTACGGGCGATCGACGATGCGGGCCGATGCGCATCGCTGAAGGTCCTGATGCTGCAAGGGACTGCCGATGCCTTCGCTCGCGGCGGACGGACTCATTGCAACGAGGCCCTGACGCAGGCGCTCTACCAGAAGCTCGCCGGCTTCCCGTACCCCGTCATCGCCGTGATGCAGGGCGACGCCCTCGGCGCCGGATTCCTGCTCGGCGCGCTGTGCGACTTCATGGTGTGCAGCGAAACGGCGAACTACCGCTACACCGACCCCGAGTCCGGCTTGTTCCCGAGTGCGGGAGAAGACCGTCTCTTCAATCTCCGCTTCGGCCGGCCGCAGGCATCGGATTTCCTTCAAGGGTCGGGGGCCGGCACGGGTCGCCAGTTGAAGGACAGGCATTGGAGCTGTCCGATCCTGTCCGCGGCTGAAGTCGAACCCCATGCGCGCCGACTCGCATCGGCACTCGCCACGAGGTCGCGCGACAACCTGCGCCTGCTGAAGCAGCATCTTGCCCGCGACGTGCTGGAATCGGCGACGGCCTTGCGCGCGGTGGTGGCCTCGCCGCTCGTCACGCTCGACGGCGCGGTCGAGTCGCCGGCGCTGCCTGCCGGCGAGCACGTCGAGACGGCAGTCCACGCGGACAACATCCTGCTCCTGCGCCTGCGCGAGCGGACGAAGACGGTCGAGACCACAGCGATCACCGCGGAACTGGCCGCATTGTTCGATGGCATCGGCGAGAACTCGCCGTATCGCGCGATCGTGCTGGCCAGCGACTTCCCGGAGTTCCTTCCCGAAGGCGGGGACAAGGCGTTGCCGCGCGCGGTCTCGGATCTGCATCGGGTGCTGCTGAACGCGCCGCTTCCGGTCATCGCGGTGATGAATCGGCAGGTCTCGGGCAGCGGCTGGCTCGTCGCGCAGGCCTGTGATCGCGCCGTGTACCAGAGCGACGGCCGCTACGAGGCCGGCAGCCTGCTGCAGGGTGCGGAACTGGCCGGGCTCGCCGCGCACCTGTTCTCCTGCCGGCTCGGTGGCAATGCGGCGCGCGAGATCCTGCTGTCCGGCGCGGCGTATTCGGGGGAGGCGCTGCGGCGCCTCGCCGGAGCGGTGCAGGTCGCGGCGGAAGGAGAGGGAATCGCCCTCGCATTGCGGCTTGCCGCATCGTGGGCGGCATGGCCGCTGTCCACGATCAAGGCATGGAAGACGCACAGCGCACGGGAGCTCGGCCAAGGCATCGAGAGCCTGGGCACGGGCATCGAGCCGCGGGCCGATGGCGAAGCCTGCAGCATCGATGCGCCGACGCGGGTCGCCTTGAGCTCGAAGGTCGTGTCCGTCACGGCGCATCCCGGCGGCATCGTGGAAGTGGCGATGCACGACCGTGAATCGAAGAACATGTTCTCCGAGGCCTTCATTCGAGGCATGGAGGAAGCGTTCGCGCACATCGATGCGACCGAAGGCTACAAGGTCGCGATCCTCACCGGCTACGACAACTATTTCGCGTCGGGCGGAACACGGGAAGCGCTGCTGGCGATCCAGCAGGGCAGGCTGAAGTTCACCGATGACCGCACCTTCAAGCTGGCTTTGACCTGCCGCATTCCGGTGATCGCGGCGATGCAGGGACACGCCATCGGTGCCGGCCTGTCGCTGGCGCTCTTCGCCGACCTGCCGCTGCTCAGCACCGAGAGCAAGTACGTCAGCCCGTACATGGACTATGGCTTCACGCCCGGCGTCGGAGCCACGCTGGTCGTGCCGCAGCGCTGGGGCCTCGATCTGGCGCGGGAGGCCTTGCTGACGGCGCGGGACTGCGATGGCGGCGAGCTGGAAGCCAGGGCGCTGCCGCTGCCCGTGCATGCGAGAAAGCACTTGCCGGAGGCCGCCATGCGGCTCGCGAAGCGCATCGCGCAGCATCCGCGTGCCGGCCTGGTGCGGATCAAGCAGCACCTCAATCGCGACGTGCGCGAGCGCCTGGACGACACCTGCGAGCGCGAGCTCGCGATGCACGAGCAGAGCTTCGTCGGTCGATCCGATCCGCTGAAGCGGATCGAGGCGGTGTTCGAGCGCAACGACAGCGAGCAGCCCCGGGCCATGGCCGAAAGCCCGGCTTGCGCCGCATCCGCCCCGCCCGCGACCGGGTGCGACGTGGCGGCATTGCCCGAGATCGCGCAGACGCTCAAAAGCCTGCTTGCGCAGGAACTGCACCTGGAAGAGCACGAGGTCGACGAGAACACGCAATACGTCGATCTCGGCCTCGACTCGATCACCGGCGTGACCTGGATCCGGAAAATCAACCAGCAGTACGGCCTGTCGCTCGACGCCACGATCGTCTACGGGTTCCCGACCCTGACGGGGCTCGCCCGCCATGTCAAGTCGCTGGTCGAGAACCGCGACATGGCATCGGGCGTGCCGGACCTGGCGGAGATCGAGGCACGAAAAGTGGGCCGGGAAGCAGCCGCGAGCGCCAGGCCGATCGTCCCGGGCATCGTGCTCGACCCGATCGCGCCGGACGAGCCGGCTGCGCCGGCGCCACGGCCGGCGCCGGCGCGCGAGGTCGAGTCCTTGTCCGAGGTCGTCGCCACGCTCAAGTGCCTGCTCGCGCGCGAGCTGCACCTGGAGGAGCACGAACTCGACGAGCACACGCAGTACACCGATCTCGGACTCGACTCGATCACCGGTGTCACCTGGATGCGCAAGGTCAACGAGCGCTACGGCCTGTCGCTCGATGCGACCATCGCCTACAGCCACCCGACCCTGACCCGGCTGGCGCGTCATGTGCGCGAGGTCGCCGAGCGGCGCGACATGACTGGCGCCATGCCGGATTTCGCCGAACTCGAAACGCGCAAGCTCGGCGCCGCCAGGGCGGCTCGCGACGATGTCGTCGTGCCGCGCATCGCTCTCGGCGATCTCGCCGCCGAGCCCGCCGCAGCCCGGCCCGAGGCATCGCCCCGGCAGTCCGCTCCGGTGCGCGAGCTGGTCTCGTGGCGCAAGCAGGCGCGCGATGCCGCGCCGGTGCGTGCGCAAGAGGCTGCCGTGCGCGAGCATTCGAGCGAGGCCATCGCCGTGATCGGCATGGCGGGCCAGTTCCCGCGCGCGAGGAACATCGACGAGTTCTGGCGCAATCTGGCCGAAGGCCGCGATTGCATTAGCGAGATTCCGCCCGGGCGCTGGGACCTGGAGAGCTGGTTCCAGGCGGGCGAGCCGGTGCAAGGCAAGACCAATTCGAAATGGATGGGTCTGCTGGAGGACCACGACCGCTTCGATCCGCTGTTCTTCAACATCTCGCCGGCGGAAGCGAAGGCGATGGATCCCCAGCAGCGGGTGTTCCTGCAGGCCTGCTGGCAGTGCATCGAGCATGCCGGCTACAACCCGAAGGCACTCGGGGGAAGCCGCTGTGGCGTGTTCGTCGGCGGCGCGGCGAACGACTACGGGCTGCTGTCGCGCAAGATGCAATTGAGCGCGCACGGCTTCACCGGCAATGCCAGCTCCATCCTGTCGGCGCGGATCGCCTACTTCCTCGATCTGCAAGGCCCCTGCCTGGCCATCGACACGGCATGTTCCTCGTCGCTGGTGGCGATCGCCTCCGCGTGCGACGCGCTGGCCAGCGGCGCGAGCGAGCTGGCGCTGGCCGGCGGCGTGTACGTCAGCGCCGGCCCGGCCATGCACATCATGACGGCGCAATCGGGCATGCTGTCGACCGATGGCCGCTGCTTCAGCTTCGACCATCGCGCCAACGGATTCGTGCCGGGCGAGGCGGTCGGCGTGGTGATGCTGAAGCGCCTGTCGGACGCCGAGCGCGATGGCGACATCGTGCACGCGGTGATCCGCGGCTGGGGCGTCAACCAGGACGGCCGGACCAACGGCATCACCGCGCCGAATCCGCAGTCTCAGGCACAGCTGATGCGGGACGTGTACCGGCGCTTCGGCATCGATGCGGCCGAGATCCAGCTGATCGAAGCGCATGGCACCGGCACGGCGCTTGGCGATCCGATCGAGATCGAAGGCCTGAAGAAGGCGTTCCACTCCCCCGCGCGCAAAGGCGACAGCTGCGCGCTCGGATCGGTCAAGTCCAACATCGGCCATTGCCTCACCGCGGCCGGGATCACGGCGTTCATCAAGACCGTGCTGGCGCTGCAGCACAAGCAGCTTCCGCCGACCATCAATTTCGAGCGGCTGAACGAGCACATCCAGCTGGCCGGCACGCCCTTCTACGTGAACGACCGCCTGCGCGACTGGACGGTGCAAGGCGCAGCGCGCCGCCAGGCGGCCGTCAGCTCGTTCGGCTTCAGCGGCACGAACGCGCACGTGGTCGTCGCCGAATACGCCCAGCCGCAGCGCAAGGCGTCAAGCCGCGACGCCGATGCGCCGCTCATCGTGCCGATCTCGGCGAAGAGCAGCGAACAGCTCGGCCAGCGCGCCCGCGATCTGCTGGACTTCCTGCGCGGCCACGGACGCTCCTCGGATCTGGCGGACATGGCCTACACCTTGCAGGTCGGGCGCGAGGCGATGGACCTGCGCGTGGCCTTTCTCGTCGATTCCACGCAGCAGCTGGCCGACAGGCTCGCCGCCTTCGTCGACGGCGAGCCGCGCATCGCCGACGCTTTCCAGGGGCAGGCCAGCCTCGGCAAGGAGGGCCTCAGCCTCGTCAACCAGGACGAAGAGCTCAGGGACAGCATCATCGACAGCTGGATCGCCCAGCGGAAATTCGAGAAGCTGGCGAAGCTGTGGGCGAAGGGACTCGAATTCGACTGGAACAAGCTCCATCGGGCGACGAAGCCGCGGCGCATCGTCATGCCCGTCTATCCGTTCGCCCAGGAGCGCTACTGGATCGACGATCCCGATCACGTTCCCGATCGCGTGACGGTCCCCGGCGGCGCGGCGCCGCTCGCAGCACCGCCCGTCGCCGCGGAGCGTGCGCAACGGCTGTTCTTCGAGGAGTTCTGGCAGGAGCAGCCTTCGGCCGCCCGCGAGCCGGCATCGCACGAACGCAGGACGATCGTCCTGGCCGATGCCGGATGCGACTGGGTGCCCGGCGCGACGCTGGTCGCCGATCGGTCGGTCGACATCGCCGACATCCTGCGGCAGGTCGGGCGGGAGACGCCGCATCCGGTCGCCCTCGTGCATGCATGGGCGATGGGGCGGCGCGACGCCGGCATCCATGCGGTGTTCGATCTGTTCAAGGCCATCAAGGCCACCGCCACTCGCGTGTCCCACGTCGTGCTGGTCGGCCGCGACGATCCCTCGCAGCGCGATTCCGCATGGGACCTGGCCTGGGTGGGCTTCGAGCGCTCCGTCAAGCTCGTGCTGCCGGACGTGAAGCTGACCCTGCTCTATACCGACGCACCGTCCTGTACGCGCGAGCAGGTCGTCGATGCCTTGGGTTGCAGCGGCGTCATCCGCTATCGCGGCGGCAAGCGCTCGGTCCTGTCCATCCGGCCAGTCGAAGCCGGCCAGACCTTGCCCGTCCCGGCGGTCAAGCAGCAAGGCGCGTATGTGATCACCGGCGGCTGCGGTGCGCTCGGCATGAAGTTCGCGCATCACCTCGCCCGGGACTATCGCGCCAGGCTCTTCCTGCTCGGACGCAGGCCGCTGTCCGCGAAGATCCAGCGGCAACTCGACGACTTGCGCCGGGCCGGCGCCTGCGACGTGCAGTATGCGGCGCTCGACATCGCCGATGCCGATGCCCTGGCGCTCTGGGCGCGGGGCCTGTCCGTGCCGCTCTCCGGCGTGTTCCATGCGGCCGGCGTGGACGTCGGGCGGCCGTTCTTCGAGAAATCCGCGGCCGAGATCGACGCCGTGCTGCGCCCGAAGATCGCCGGCACCGTTGCGCTCGACGACGCATTGCAGGATCAGCCGCTCGACTTCGTCTGCTACTTCTCGTCATCGGCCGCTGTGCTGGGCGATTTCGGCTCCTGCGACTATGCGATCGCCAACCGCTTCCAGATGGCCTGGGGCGAATATCGCTGGCGCGACGGCTGCTGCCCGGGCAAGACCGTCGTCATCAACTGGCCCTTCTGGAACAAGGAAGCGGGGCAAACCGGCGGCATGGGGTCGAACGATCCGGCCCAGCTCGCGTTCTATCTCAAGAGCAGCGGACAGGAAGCGCTGGACAGCACCGAAGGCCTGCGCACGTGGCAGCAGCTGATGCATGCCGATCGCCCGCAGACCCTCGTGATGCTCGGCCAGCCGACGCGGATCACGCAGTCCCTGCAGCGCCTCTACCGCGGGGAAGCTCCCGCCGTGGCGGCACCGGCATCGATGCCGCGCCCGCAGCCGGCCGCATCGGAGGCCGGCCCTGTGGCACTGCCCGAGCGCCTGCGCCGTGATCTGCGCCAACTCGCCGCAACCAGCCTGGAAATGGACCCGGCCAGACTGAACGACCGGACGAGCCTCGCCGACTACGGCTTCGACTCGATCAGCCTGTCGGCTTTCGCCAAACGCCTGTCGAGCCACTTCGCGCTGGAGGTCACGCCCGCCTGGTTCTTCCATCATTCGACGATCGAGCAGCTGGTCGAGCATTTCGTCGCCGAGCATCGGGCGCACTTGGAGACGCTCTTCGCCGACACGGGGACTGCTACCGCTGCAGACCAGGCGGCAGACCCGGCCGTGGCGCCTGCGGCTGCCGATCCCGCGCACACCGGGGCTCGAGCGCCTGCCGCCGCAGCTGCGGGGATGCGAACGAGCCAGGCAGCGCGCGGCACCGAGGACCTGATCGCCGTGGTCGGCATGTCGGGCCGCTTCCCGCGGGCGAACAACGTCGACGAGCTGTGGACGCTGCTGGCGCAAGGCCGCAGCGGCATCGGCGAGATCCCGCGAGCGCGCTGGAACTGGCGCGACTACTTCACCGCACCCGGCCACATCGGCAACGTGATCAGCACGAACCGCGGCGGCTTCATCGATGGCGTCGACGAATTCGATCCTCTGTTCTTCGAGGTGTCGCCGGCCGAGGCCGAGGAGATGGATCCGTCCGAACGCATCCTGCTGATGGAGGCGTATCGCGCGGTCGAGGACGCCCGGATCTCGCCGGCCACGTTGCGGGGCAGGAACATCGGCGTGTTCGTCGGCATGGAGGAGAGCCAGTACGGCCTGATCACCGAGGTGCCCGGTGTCACGACCATCGGCGCGGCGATGATCTCGTCGCGGCTGTCGTACTTCCTCGATCTGCATGGGCCGACGATCGCGACCAACACGGCGTGCTCGTCGGGGCTGGTTGCCCTGCACCAGGCCATCGCCAGCCTGCGCCTGGGCGAATGCGAGTCGGCGCTGGTGGCGGGCGTCTCGCTGAGCCTGTCGCCCAAGGCCTGGATCAAGATGAGCGAGGCTCGCATGATCTCGCCGGACGGGCAGTGCTTCACCTTCTCGAAGAAGGCCAACGGCATCGGCGTCGGCGAAGCGGTGGTCGTGCTGATGCTCAAGCCGCTCTCGGCGGCGATCGCGGACGGCGACCCGGTGCGCGGCATCGTCCGGGCCAGCGGCATCAACTTCGACGGCAAGACCAATGGCGTCACCGCGCCGAACGGGCGCATGCAGGCCAGGCTGATCGAAGACATCTACGCCGCCAACGGCATCGACATCCGTGACGTGGCGCACATCGTCTCGCACGGCACCGGCACGAAGCTCGGCGATCCGGTCGAGATCACCGCGCTGAACCAGGCCTTCAAGACGCTCGGCCGGCAGCAGGGGTCGACGGCAGCGCACGAAGCGCGGTGCGCGCTCACCAGCTGCAAGTCCAATCTCGGCCACACGATGGCGGCCTCGGGCTTGGTCAGCCTGGTCGCACTCCTCAAGGGCATGGAGCACGGCAAGATTCCCGCGAGCCTGCATTGCGAGGAAGAGAACGACTACATCGACTGGCGCGACAGCCCCTTCTACGTCAACAAGACGACGCGCGACTGGCCGGCCGGCGGTGGCCGCCCGCGCATGGGCGCGGTGAGCGCCTTCGGCCGCAGCGGAACCAACGCGCATGTGGTGATCGAGCAATATCGCCCCGCTGCGCCATCGCGGCCACGCGGGGGTGCGGTGCACGGACCGGCGCTCGTGCCGCTGTCCGCCCGCGCGCTGCCGCAACTGCAGCAGAAGGCGCGCGATCTGCTGGCGTTGATCGGCCATCCCGAACGGCCGGAGCTGGCCGAGATCGCCTACAGCTTGCAGGTGACGCGCGAGCCGATGGAAGTGCGTGCAGCGTTCGTGGTCGGTTCGATCGAGCAGCTGGCCCGTGAACTGGAGGCTTATCTCGCCGGGTCATCGGCCTCCGGCAACGTGTTCGAGGGCACGGCCAGACACACGAGCGCCGCCGCCGTGGAGGGCGGCATCGCGGATGCCGTCGAACGATGCATCGCCGCGCGCGATCTCCATCGGCTCGCCCGGTGCTGGTCCGAAGGATACGAGCCGGACTGGAACAGGCTCTACGGCGAGCAGCGGCCGCAGCGCGTCGCCTTGCCGGCCTATCCGTTCGCGAAGGAACGCCACTGGATCGACGCCGCGCCTTCGCTTTACGACGAGGAAGAGGACGCTGCCAGCCAGGACGAGCCGGGCGGCGACATCGAATCGATCGAGGACATGCTGGACAGGATCGACGCGGGTTCGATCGAAATGCATCAGGCCACCGCGTTCCTGAAAAAGATCGCGGATTAGAAAAGAGAAAGCGTCATGGTTGATTTCGTCGAGTATGTCGTTTCGGAACTGTCGAGCAAGCGGCTGTCGAAGGCCAACGCGCTGGCGCTCATCACCCAGTTTCGTTCGCGCCCGAAAGGCGCATCGAACGCCAGCGTGATCCATCCGCTGCTGCATCGGAACACCTCCGACCTGACGCGGCAAAGCTATGCCACGACGTTCGACGGCAGCGAATTCTTTCTGCGCGACCATTGCGTCGACGGGCGGAAGGTCCTGCCCGCCGTCGCCTATCTGGAGATGGTGCGCTGCGCGGTCAGGCACGCGATGCCGGCGGCCGCAGAGGCCTGTATCGAGTTGCGCAACGTCGTCTGGGCGCAGCCGATCGTCGTTGCCGGTCGTGCGGATGTCAGCGTGGCGCTGTTTCCGACGCCCGACGGCATCGACTACGAAGTCCATGGCGTCGAAACCGGCGCCGATGGCAGCACCCGGGAGATCGTGCATTCGCGCGGCCTGGTCCTCGTCGGCGAAGAGGCCGCGCCGGCCCGGCTCGATGTGGCGCAGCTGCGCGCCCGCACCGCGCAGCGCCAGCTCGACGCGTCTCGCATCTACGCGGCCTACGAGAAGATGGGCATCGTCTACGGTCCGACGCACCAGGGCGTGACGACGATCCACCAGGGCGACGGGCAGGTGTTCGCGCAGCTGAGACTGCCTGCGATGGCGGATCAGACCTTGGCCGACTATCTGCTGCATCCGAGTCTGATGGATGCCGCGATCCAGTCGGCGATCGGCTTCGTCGACGACATCGATGCCTTGCCGGAGCGGCCGAACCTTCCGTTCGCGCTCGAATCCGTGCGCGTGCTGTCGGCCTGCACGAGGGACATGTTCGCCTGGCTGCGCCTGTCGGCGGGGAGCACGCCGGGCGACAGCGTGGTCAAGCTCGACATCGACCTGTGCGATCCGGACGGCAAGGTCTGCGTGCAGATGCGCGGCTTCACGTCCCGCGTACTCGGTGCTCGCGCCGCAACGGGCGTGCTGTATGCGGCGCCTGTCTGGGAGCCGCGCCCGATCGGGCGGACGGACGGCGCTTCGCCGCGTTTCGAGCGGCGACACATCGTGCTGTGCGGCGCGCATGGCGAGCATGCCGAAGTGCTCGCAGCGACGCAGGACGCGGACTGCCTGCCCTTGCCCGGCGATGCGCATCGGGATCCGGCGCAGCGCTACCAGCAGGCCGCATCGGCCTGTTTCGAGCGCATCAAGGGCCTGCTTTCCGGCGCAGCACGGCAGCGCGTGCTGTTGCAGCTGGTCGTGCCGGATACCGAGGAGGATGCGCTGGTCCTCGGGCTTTCCGGCCTGCTCAAGACCGCAGCGGCCGAGAATCCCGCCTTCTCCGGTCAGATCATCGTCGCGAGCCCGCGGCCCGCCGAGGCACTGGCACAGCTGCTGCGCGCCGACATGACGCGGACGCGGGAGACGGTCATCAGGCATCGGCCGGCTGCCCGCGAAGTCCTGACGTGGAAGGAACTCGAAGCCGGCGAGGGCGATGCGGACATCGCTTTCAAGGACGGGGGCGTCTACCTCATCACCGGCGGTCTCGGCGGCCTCGGCGTGTTGTTCGCCAGGGAGATCCTCGAGAAGGCGCGCGGCGCGAAGGTGGTCGTGACCGGGCGTTCCGCGCTCACGCCCGAGAAGGACGCCATCCTGAAGTCGCTGTCCTCGCGCCGTGGCGCGGTCGAATACCGGCCCATGGACGTCGCCGACGCCGACGAGGTGCGGCAGGTGGTCGCCGCGATCGTCGAGGAGCACCAGCGCCTCGACGGCATCCTGCACGCGGCCGGCATGATCCGCGACGCCTTCATCCTCGAGAAGACGGTGGAGGATCTCCGCCAGGTGCTCGAGCCCAAGGTCGCCGGCACCTTCCATCTCGACGAGGCCAGCAAGCAGCTCGCGCTGGATTTCATGGTGCTCTTCTCCGCCGGCGCGGCGGTGACGGGCAACCCCGGCCAGGCGGACTATGCAGCGGCGAACGGCTTCATGGATCGCTTCGCCACCTACCGCAATCAGCTCGCGTCGCAGGGACTGCGCCAGGGCCGGACGCGCGCGATCGACTGGCCCTTGTGGCAGGAAGGCGGCATGCGCGTCGACGCGGCCATCCTGGAGCAGGTCCGGCGCAGCGCCGGATTGACCGCGCTGCGCACGATCCATGGCCTGCAGGCCTTCCACCGCAGTCTCGCGCTGCCGCACGACCAGCTCCAGGTCGTCGAAGGCGATCTGCCGAAGTTGCGCGAGCGCCTGTTCGCGGACGCCGCCGGGGCGGACCTGCCGACGGCACGGCAGACGAGTGATGCCGAGACGGCGACGGTGGACCCGTCCGACTTGCAGGACCGCACGCGCCAATTCCTGAAGAAGCGGCTCTCCGCGCTGCTCAAGCTGCCCGCGAACCGGATCGATGCCGCCGCGCCGCTGGAGAAGTACGGCATCAATTCGATCATGACGATGGACCTGACCAACGAGCTGGAGAAGATCTTCGGCTCGTTGCCGAAGACGCTGTTCTTCGAATACCAGACGCTCGACGAGTTGGCGCAGTACTTCATCCGATCGCATGCGGCCCGCCTGGCGACGCTGTTCGCGCCGGATGCGTCGACCGATCGTCGTGTGGCCGTCGCGGCGTCGGCGGGGGCATCCAAGGCTGCAGCGGAGCCCGTGCCGGATCCATCCGCCGGCCGCAGCGCGGCACGGCGACGCCGCTTCGCCGCCATCGCACCGTCCGAGGCCGGCCAGTCCGATGCCGCCAGGCTCGCCGAGCCGATCGCCATCGTCGGTCTGAGCGGCCGCTACCCGGGCGCCCGCAACGTCGAGGAGTACTGGCGCAATCTGCGTGACGGCAAGGATTGCATCGTGGAAGTTCCGGCTGATCGCTGGGACTGGCGCGACTACTTCAGCGATGACCGGTCCCGGCCCGGGCACCACTACAGCAAGTGGGGCGGCTTCATCGACGGCGTCGACGAATTCGATGCCTTGTTCTTCAACATCCCGCCGGCGGATGCCGAACGCATCGATCCGCAGGAGCGGCTCTTCTTGCAGCACGCCTGGATGGCGCTGGAGGACGCCGGCTACACGCGCGCCAGCCTGCAGGGTCCGCGCGGGGCCGACCCCGCCGGCCAGGTCGGCGTGTACGTCGGCGTGATGTATGGCGAATACCAGATGTTCGGCGCCGAAGCGAGCCTGCTCGGCAACCGCACCGTGACGCCGTCGAGCTACGCCAGCATCGCCAACCGGGTATCGTATTTCCTCAACCTGCATGGCCCGAGCCTCGCGGTGGACACGATGTGCTCGTCGTCGCTCACCGCCATCCAGCTGGCCTGCCAGGACCTCAAGCAAGGGCGCACCGACGTCGCGATCGCTGGCGGCGTCAACGTCACGATCCATCCGAACAAGTACCTGCTGCTCAGCGCAGGACAATTCATCGCGAGCGACGGCCGCTGCCAGAGTTTCGGCGAAGGCGGCGACGGCTACATCCCGGCCGAGGGCGTCGGCGCGGTGGTCCTGAAGCGCCTGTCGCAGGCGCAGCGCGACGGCAACCACATCTGGGGCGTGATCAAGGGCAGCGCGCTCAATCACGGCGGCAAGACGAACGGCTATTCGGTGCCCAATCCGCAAGCGCAGGCGGGCGTGATCGCGCAGGCGCTGAAGGAAGCCGAGGTCGATCCGCGCCATATCAGCTACGTCGAGGCTCACGGTACCGGAACCCGGCTCGGCGACCCGATCGAGATCGCGGCGCTGACGCAGGTCTATCGCCGCCACACCCCGGAACACGGCTTCTGCCTGATCGGCTCCGCGAAGTCGAACATCGGCCATGCCGAATCGGCGGCGGGCATCGCCGGGCTGACCAAGGTGCTGCTGCAGATGAAGCACCGGACGATCGTGCCGTCCCTGCACTCGGCCGCATTGAATCCGCACATCGATTTCGACAGCACGCCCTTCGTCGTCAACCAGGCGTTGCGCGCATGGGAACAGCCCGAGATCGGCCACAGGCGGCTGCCGCGCATCGCCGGAATCTCCTCCTTCGGCGCGGGCGGATCGAACGCGCACCTGGTGGTCGAGGAATACACGCCCGCCGACAGCGCGTTGCCTCCCGGCTCCGAGGACGTCCGCACGCCGCTCGCGATCCTGCTGTCGGCGCGCACGCCGGAGCAGCTGGAACAGAAGATCCGCGATCTGCTCGCCTTCCTGCAAGCGCAGCAGGGCAGCGTCGACCTGCAGGCCGTGGCCTGGACGTTGCAGGCGGGCCGCGAAGCGATGCAGGAGCGCATCGGCCTGATCGTGCAATCGGTCGAACAGCTGGCAGAGCGGCTGCAGGCGCATCTCGGCGGCGAGCAGGACATCGAAGGCTGCCACCGGGGACAGGCCACGCGCGGCAACGAGGTGCTCGCACTCTTCGGCAACGATGCCGATCTGCAGGAGACCCTCGGCAAATGGATGGCGGGCAGAAAGCTCGCGCGGCTGCTCGAGTTGTGGACCCAGGGCCTGGACATCGACTGGAGCGGGCTCTGGGGCGAGCGCAAGCCGCGCTTCATCAGCCTGCCGACCTATCCCTTCGCCAGGGAGCGGTGCTGGATCGACCGCGTGAGCGGCGGCGCATTCCCCGCGACGGCGAGTGCCGCCGTGCTGCATCCGCTGGTGCATGCGAATGCATCGGACTTCACGCGCCAACGCTATCGTTCGACGTTCTCCGGCGCCGAGTTCTTCCTCGCGGATCACCGCGTGCGCATCGGCAGCGACGCTCCCAGCAAGGTGCTGCCGGGCGTCGCCTATCTCGAAATGGCCCGGTCCGCGATTGCCAACGCCTTGCCGCACTGGCCGGAGGCGGCGATGCCGCAACTGCGCAACGTCGCCTGGACGCAGCCGCTCATCGTGAGCGAGCGACGGCAGGTGGAGATCGGGCTCTCCGCCGGCGAGGAGGGCCAGATCGACTTCGAAATCGTCAGCGAGCGCGACGGCAGCGACATCGTCCATTGCCAGGGACTCGCGGTCGTCGCCGCCTCTGCCGAAGCGCCGACGCTGGATGTGGCGCGGCTCGCGGCGAGCCTGCAGCGTGGCGCGATGTCTGCGGACGATGTGTACGCGGCCTATGCGCGCATGGGGCTCGAGTACGGCCCCGCGCATCGCGCCATCGTCGACCTCTCGCTCGGTGACGGACAGCTGCTGGCGCGCCTGCGCCTGCCGAAGGGCATCGAGGCGAACCTCGCGCACTACCTGCTGCATCCGAGCCTGATGGATGCCGCGGTGCAGGCCGCCATCGGGCTGTTCGACACCGCGCCCGGCGAGGCCGCGCAGGCTCGCTTGCCGTTCGCGCTCGACTCGATGCACATCCTGGCACCCTGCACGGCGGACATGCTCGCGTGGGTTCGTTTCGTGCCGGGCCACGGTGCGTCGGCCCCGGTCACCAAGCTGGACATCGATGTATGCGACGGCGATGGGCGGGTCTGCGTGCAGATGCGCGGTTTCTCGTCGCGTGCGCTCGGCCAGGCGAGCGCCGGCGCGCGCGACGCGGCCCGGGCGAGCGCCACGCTGCTGGCGGCGCCGGCATGGCGTGACGTCGAGGTTTCCGGTGCGGCGACCCGGCCGGCTTTCGAGCAGCATCATGTCGTCCTCTGCGATCTGCCCGGCATCGACGCCGAACAGCTCGAAGCGCAGCTGCCGGCCAGCCGCTGCCAAGCGCTGACGTCTCCCGTCGGTGCGACGATCGCGGCGCGCTACAGCCACCAGGCCGTGGCGATATTCAAGCAATTGCGAACGCTGTTCGAGGCGGACGGGCAAGGCAGGGCACTGATCCAGATCGTCCTGGAGGACAGCCCCGAGCAGGCCGTGTCGGCGGGGCTCGCGGGCATGCTCAGGACGGCAGCGCTGGAAAGCCCGCAGATCACCGGCCAGGTGGTTCTGGCGGCGCCCGGTACATCGGCTGCAGCGCTCGCCCGGCAACTGCGCGACAACATCGCTGCGCCCGACACCGTGGTCCGCTACGCGAGCGACCGGAGCGGCGTGCGGCAGGCCCTGCGCTGGGAGGAGATCCGTTCGACCGACGGCGGCGGGCGCGTGGCGTTCAAGGAGCACGGCGTCTACCTGATCACCGGCGGCCTTGGCGGCCTCGGCATGCTCTTTGCGAAAGAGATCCTCGCCCGGACCTCCAGGTCGAAGATCGTCCTGACCGGGCGCTCGGTGCCGACGCCCGGCCAGCAGGCATGCCTGGAGGCGCTGCCGTCAGGAACGGGGCGCATCGACTATCGCACTCTCGACATCGAGAGTGCCGACGCGGTGAAGCAGCTGATCGACGGCGTCATCGCCGAACACGGCCGACTCGACGGCATCCTGCACAGCGCCGGCATGACGGCGGACAACTTCATCGTGAAGAAGTCGTCCGACGAATTCGCCCGCGTGCTTGCGCCCAAGGTGACCGGCAGCTTCCATCTCGATGCCGCCACGCGCGACGTCGACCTGGATTGGCTCGTGCTGTTCTCGTCGGCCAGCGGCGCGATGGGCAACGTCGGCCAGGCGGACTACGCCGCGGCCAACGGCTTCATGGACCACTTCGCCGCGTATCGCAACCGGCTGGCCGCGAACGCCCAGCGGCGCGGCAGGACGGTGTCGATCAACTGGCCGCTCTGGCAGGACGGGGGCATGCGCATCGACGACGCGATGCGCGAGATGCTGGAACGTGCCACCGGCGTGGTGCCGATGCCCACGGCTTGCGGGATGGAGGCGCTGCATCGCAGCCTCGTCTCGGCACATGACGAGGTGCTTGTGCTCGAAGGGGATCCCCAGCGCCTGCGTGCTCTCATCGCGCCGCCGACGCCTCGTCCGGAAGTGGCGCCGTCGCGCGCCGTCGTGGCGGCTCCGATGGAGACTCCAGCGAAAGCCGGCGGCACGCCGGCCGACTCGCTGCGTGAGCAGGCGGAAGACTATCTGCGCCACGAGTTTTCCGACGTGCTGAAGCTGCCGTCGCACAAGATCGATCCCAAGGAGCCGCTGGAGAACTACGGCATCGATTCCGTGGTCGCGATGAGGCTGAGCAACCAGCTGGAGAAGACCTTCGGTTCCTTGTCGAAGACGCTGTTCTTCGAGTACCAGACGATCGCGCGGCTCGCCGGCCATCTGGCCGAGGCGTTCCCGGATGTCCTGCGCCAACTCGCCGATGCCGGACGAGTCGTCGTGCAAGCGCCGCCGGCAAGGTCCACGACCGCCGAGCGTCAGCTTGTGCCGGCCGTGCAAGGCAAGAGCCGCTTCCTGGCCGGAACCCGGCCTGCCGTCGACAGGGAGGTCGCGATCGTCGGCCTCAGCGGCCGCTATCCGATGGCCCGCGACCTCGACGAATTCTGGGAGAACCTGAAGGCCGGTCGCGACTGCATCTCGGAGATCCCCGCCGAGCGCTGGGATCACGCGCTGTATTTCGATGCCGACCGCAACAAGGCCGGCAAGACGTACGCCAAGTGGGGCGGGTTTCTGGCCGATGTCGACAAGTTCGATCCGCTGTTCTTCAACATCTCGCCGAAGGAGGCCGAGGTCATGGATCCGCAGGAGCGCCTGTTCCTGCAGACGGCGTGGCAGACCCTGGAGGACGCGGGCTACGGCAAGGACGCTCTTTCCGGCAAACGGGTGGGCGTCTACGTCGGCGCGATGTGGGGACACTACGAGCTCTTCGGCGCCGCGGCATTGGCGGGCCAGAACCGGCTGATCCCGACTTCGTCCCACGCATCGATCGCCAACCGCGTCTCCTATTTCTTTGACTTCCATGGGCCCAGCATCGCGCTGGACACCATGTGTTCGTCGTCGCTGACCGCCATCCACCTGGCCTGCGAGGAGATCCGAAGAGGCCACATCGACGCGGCATTGGCGGGCGGCGTGAACCTCTCGATCCATCCGCAGAAGTACCTGAACCTGAGCCAGGGCCGGTTCGCCGCGAGCGACGGGCGCTGCCGCAGTTTCGGCGCGGGCGGCGATGGTTATGTGCCGGGCGAAGGCGTCGGTGCCGTGCTGCTGAAACCGCTGGAAGATGCGCTGCGCGACGGCGATCGTGTCTACGCGGTGATCCGGGCGAGCGCCGTCAATCACGGCGGCAAGACCAACGGCTACACGGTACCCAATCCCAACGCGCAGGGCGAACTCATCCTGGAGACGCTCAAGGCCGCGAAGATCGATCCGCGCACCATCGGCTACATCGAAACGCACGGGACCGGCACCGCGCTCGGCGACCCGATCGAGATCACCGGACTGCAGCGGGCCTTTGGCGCAATGTCCGGGGAGCCCGGCAGCTGCCCGATCGGTTCGGTCAAGTCGAACATCGGCCATCTCGAGTCGGCGGCGGGGATCGCGGCCGTCACCAAGGCGCTGCTGCAGATCCGGCACGGACAGCTGGTGCCATCGCTGCATGCCGAGCCGCCGAACCCGAACATCGACTTCGCGAATTCGCCGTTCCGTGTGCAGTCCGGCCTGACGGAATGGAAGCGCCCGGCGGATCATCCGCGCCGCGTTGCCGTGAGTTCGTTCGGTGCGGGGGGATCCAACGCGCACATGATCCTCGAGGAGTTCGCCGACGCGAGACCCGACCGCGCCAGCGCTCAACCGGCGCGACGCGAGGTCTTCCTGCTCTCGGCGCGCGACGACGCCGCGCTGCGCCGCTATGCGCTGCGGATGGCGGCCTTCCTCGCCCGCCCGGAAGGCGAATCGCTGACCGATCTCGCCTTCACCTCGCAGATCGGCAGGACGCCGATGCCGGCCCGCCTGGCGGTGATCGCGGCGAGCGTCGACGAGCTCGGGCGCAAGCTCGAACAATGGGCCGCGTCACGCAGCGAGGCCGCCGCCGCGCGCGAGCCGGACGACGTCTTCCAGGGCGACACCCATGCTGCGTCGGTCAACGCGGGCCATCTGATCCAGGGCGCCGCGGGCAAGGCCTTCCTCGACGATCTGCTGGACCGGCGGGACCTGGAGAAGGTCGCCAGGCTGTGGACGGTCGGCGCCGACATCGATTGGCCGCGTGCCCATCGCGACCGCCATCCGCGCAAGGTGAACCTGCCCACTTATCCGTTCGCCACCGAACGCTACTGGATCGACACGGCGCCGTCGCCCGCCATGACCGTCGCGTCGGCGGTGGTGCCCGCGCCTGCGCCTGTCGAAGACAAGCGCAGGATGTGCTTCCGCCCGCAGTGGACGGCCAGTCCGCTCGCGGCGCTCACTTTGCCTCTCGCATCGACCGGTCCCGTGCTGATCCTCGATGCCTCCGACGAGTTCGCCCAGGCGATCAGGGCAAGACTGGCCGATCGTCCGATCGTCCTGGCGCGATTCGGCAGCGCCTTCGCGGAAACGGCGCGCGACGACTTCACCATCGCCCCCGGGCGCGAGGAAGATTTCGACCGGGTCGTCGAGGCGCTCGAGCAGCGCGGGCAGCTGCCGCAGGTGATCCTGCATCGCTACACGGATGCGCTCGACGCCGATGGCGCAGCGCAGGCCGACGGCATCGAGCGGCAGCTCGACCACGGCGTGATCGCGCTCCTGCATGTGTGCAAGGCGTTGATGAAGCGCAAGCACCACGCGACGACGAAGCTGCTGTCGTTCTTCTCGGGTGGCCCGCAGGCGGTGCCTCCAGGCGTTGCGCTGGCAGGCTTCTGCAGGACGCTTCATCTGGAGAATCCGCG
>Ga0105239_10000485_pt1 | contig 57920 bp, 61 predicted proteins | sample KBSC44metaG_FD_92761 | JGI IMG/M metagenome (GOLD analysis project Ga0105239, IMG submission 92761) | Corn rhizosphere microbial communities from Kellogg Biological Station, Michigan, USA - KBS C4-4 metaG | ecosystem: Host-associated > Plants > Roots > Rhizosphere > Soil | place: Michigan, USA...
CGAAGCTTGGAGTCCGCCCTTTCCTAGCGCAAAAGGCTTAGAATTGATGTCTTTCAACTAAATCCAGACCGACCAGTCGACTGTCCCATCAACGGGAAATCGGACCACAAGATGTTCTGCCTCAGCGACACAGTGTATGCTTTCCGAGCGGGCTTTGCGGCTCGATGCTGAGCAGGATGGTTCAGGTCAGCAATCAATCTGGCGTGATATCTACAAGCTCATGCTGTGCCCCAGAACTCCTTGCCATCTGGGTCCGTACGACTAAGCGCGTTCATCGCGTCCTCCTAGTTCCAGTGAAAAGCCTATTAAAAACCACAGTTTATGGCGCAGTTTTGCGTATTGTTTCATAGTATCCTAAATTTTATGGTCAAGAGGAAGTGAGAATCTTACAGTCGTAAACACATTTCTGTGGCTTCGTTCGTATGCTTCTAAAGTGCTAGTAGCCGCATCTCAGCATGGTGCCTTTGGCGAAACTGGAGGGTGGCTGTTATCGATCATCAACAGCCAACGCACGTTACGAAATGCAGAGCAGCGGGCAGGCGATGCGAGCAGAGGAAGACGGAATTGAATTTGATCGGCTGGATCAAGATCGAGCGGTTTCGGGTTTGGAAAGTAGCAATGGACTGCCTGCAGAAGATAAGCGCAATGAAGTACCTCAATAGCATAAAAGCCGTAATTCATCTAAGCAACATACAACGAAAGACGCCGAAGACTATGTCTACTCTGATAGTATGCGAGAGGAGTTACCTGGAGCGCAGACGATCCCAGGACAAACGTTCTGAGCTGGGTTCCCCGTTTGCCTGTGCACCTATTAGGAGAAATAGCAACATAGAAGGATACTATGATTTCATTATCTTCCTTTTTTCCCTTCCCCCCCCAATACTCATCTAGCTTACAAGTCTAACAGTTAATCAGGGCTTTGCCATTCAGCCAGGGTTTTCGAGGATGGGCCTGGAGGCCGAGCATCTCTGGTGAATCTGACCGAGTGGTCGTCCGCGAACCATAACATCGGCATCGAGACGGAAGGGGATTATGGACAAAGGGAAGGCTAGAGGAACGTCCCAAGTATCTAAGGCACCATGGGAGTTTGAACAACATGTGGAGAAACCGCACGTAGAAGACAGAAAAGGAATGAGCTTACTATAATTGCTTTCCATTCGCATCTCCTTTCCTCGAAATCGGTGGTCAATAATGTATTGGCTACCCACTAGTAGTACATTCGGGATCTCGTATGCTTGCGTTAAGAGAGACATCTCGGTAGGAATTCCATCGCCATGTTTTTGCAAACCATGAAATCATAAAGGGTCGTAGCAGAACTATCTAGACCAGAAAAAACCATTTGGTCGTGCGACAGAAACCATCCATCCATCACCATAGACCATCAAGCACTGCTTGTCAGCGAGCCCGGTTCTGTGTGCACCGCCCTCGTTTGCGTGTCGTCGTCAAAGTGCCATAGAACCTGGAAGCCATATGCAAGCCATATGTACGTTTGTACATTTGTACTGTGTCTAACGTTAAGAACCTATGGTTCGCCGATAGCATCTCCACCGATGATTATACTGTCTTGTGCATTTGGAAGACCGATGACAGCAATGCCGACAGGAATAGCTGCACTGCGGGCGTTGAAGCACGCGAAGGCAGCAAGTTTAGCCAGCTCGGGACAGCTCCGGAAGATGCCCTGCATGACAACGTCGTCGACTTGGGTCACGAATGATAGATCCATGTCTTTCAGGGCAGGGTATTTTTCCTTGCCGTCGAAGACACTGAGGAGAGCACTGTGTGAGATGTGTCGGTCGGCTTTCAGATTGAGAGTTCGCAACGTGGAGCCCGAGTGTTGCATGAGAGCAGGAAGCGTTAAATCTGCGACGCCAATGGGAGCCTCTTCAGGTCCATCTGGAGCCATGTTGTCGACATCACGGTTATCAGACAGATCTACATAGGTAAGTGAGGGAATTGGCGAGTTATGGCCAAAAAGTTCTGCGAAAGCTGCATCGGTGGCAATGCTGGAACCACGGATTCGGAGCTTCGAGAGTCGATTGCAATTGTTTGCAATCGCAATCAAGACAGCATCGTCAAGCTCTTGGAATTCTTCGAGGCAGAGTGTGCGAAGCTTAGGGCCGAGAGTTGTGATGAGATCCACAAGAGTGGCCGACGACGTTTCGTGTTGGGCAACACCCAGAGTGAGGTGTTCCAGGTTCTTAAGTTGAGATAACAGACTGATCGATCCTTCGTCTACATGTGAACAGGATCTGAGTTTCAGTCGGTTCAAATTCTGACAGTTTTTGATGAGCTCGGAGAAAGCGACGTGCCTCAACGAGTCGTTCAACTCTGAAAGCTTGAGACTTTCAAGGTTAGGGCCAATAGCTTGAAATAGTTCAATCCAGGCTTTGTCAGATACTAGATTCGTTGCACCCAATTGGAGATGACGAATCATCTTACACTTATCTGTCATATAGTAGATAGTATCGTCCTTCAGTTGTCCAGCAAAGCGCAGATTGACAAACCTGATATCAGGCATGAAAGCAAAGATTTTCTTAAAATCTTCGGTCTCGAGTTTTCCACAATCGTAGATGGAGATCCGATCGAGATCACGTCGCAAAAAGAGCTGGAGAACTCTCGGTGTTAGGACTCTCTGCTTGGACAAGATTTGGCTGAGGCGGTCTAGCAATTCTTCGGGCATATCACCAAAGTCATCAATATCGTTGATGACATTCGCAACTCGGCGGACGCAAATATCAACCAGACTCTTGACCCCGGGCTTTACATCTCCCATCAGGCGGTCACTCTCTGTCTGTCTTCGTCGACCTCTTGGAGCAGCCGATTTTTTCTTCTTGGCTGCGGCATCCTTCTTCTCCTCGTCCTTAAGCTCCTTGGAACATTTGGTACAAAGTAAACCACCGTTCGGGCCAGTCTTGCAATAGGGTGTGACAGTGAATCTTTTTGCGCAGATATCGCAATTCTCCAGTTGACCTGGCAATGGTTTAGACTTCTGCTTAAGCATATCACGAGCGATAAAGTCGTCGTCTTCGTCGTCGTCGCTCTGGAGTCCTTCCCGAAGCTTGCGGCGTTTGAACTCTTTGGATTGCTTCATCTTCAATAGGGCTTTCTCCTCTTTGCGCTTTCGCTTCTGGCGTTCCGCTACATCTTCGTCTACTTCCTCAGACTCATTTTCTTCGTTTTCAGCATTCGCAGCATACAAGGCTTCCTGGTCTCGAGCATTCTGTAGGCGATGCTGGTGGTCAAGATGGATTTGCTGCGCGGAGATGTTATGGGAGGCAAGGAAGTCGGTCAAGGCGGACTGAGGACCACGAATGCGGTTGGCCGCTGCTGCGCGACGAGTCGACCTAGGTATTTCAGTACATAGATCGACATTGATTTCTTGAGATCGGTCCTTACATTTTGGTGAATTCGAAGTTTGGTGGCAAAGAGCAATGGAAGATTTTGATGGTGCAACGGATCTTTTTAACACCCAGAAGGTGGTATCGATTCTTCACTGCCAGTAACAGGTCATGTACTCTCCAATAAAGCAGCTGCTTGTGATGAAGCCTCAACAAGACAAGGCAGTGTAGGGTATCTTCACCCTGCAAAAAAGGATCAGAAGAGGGGAAGGCGGATTGCAGCCTGGTGCCAAGTAACCACTTTACGCGTGAAGGCAGCGCGTTTTAGGATTAGGGCGCTGCCGCTCTTTGCTCACTCCCAATCTGGCACTAGCGGGTTGAGAGATCGCACTTTGGTGGGTAGCCCTAGCTCCAAACTTGAATATATCCTAGATTTCTCGCTCGTATGTCTTTGGGGCCTTCGCGGGGTCAGGCTAGAGTACATGCAACAGTCGTCCTGCCACTGTGGACGTGCGATGATCACCATATATTATGGAGAATGTCCTGGAGATCCCTCTGTCCCAGAACAACGGGCACAGGACAGATTCGAGCTTGGAACAGCGCGCCCAGCGATACGTTACCACCTCAGGATTTTTACCGTTTCCCAGAAACCTCGTCCTCTGTGTCATGAACACGAAGGCATCACCTGTTAGATTGGGTGGGAGAAGGCTCTTGTGACTCTCCTCTATCACATAGAGCCAGCGTGGGCCGATGAGATCCAGCAGCCTCGTGTGCTTTCCCAGCATTAGGCTTGCCTCTCTTCTCCCCAGTCACTCACTCGATTCGGCTGGGATCTGGGATCTGGGATCTCCCGAAGGGAAGAGTAAGTTCGTCGGCGGTGAGTTCGTGATAGCTGCCCACGATTTGTGCTCCAGTGTTCGATAGCGTGATATGCCCAATCAATAATCCCTACAACGCCACATTCTGGGCTCTCGTTTAGTAAAGGGGCCTGATGCACACAACTAGAAAGAGCTTTTATGAGGTACTGTGTCAAGCGACAAGACGTCCTTTGGTCGCAATTGAACATCATTTATAATAACGAGCTGGAGGTTTACAAGAATGCGAGGGAGCTTTTCTGTAAGGACGCTGCAGAGGAGCTCAAAGCCGCTGGGGGTGAGTCCGAGGGGATGGGGTTTGAAGCAGGGATGGGAGAAGATAAAGACAGACCCGGCCTCGAAGGCCCACAAGGAGAAAATGAAGACAGCGAGACGGAAAACGAAAGTTGTTACCATCCATGTCGATATCATCTGAGACGACTTCTAGGCTCAAGCCATAGTCGAGAACTGGAAATCCGGGTCAATTTACGGAAGGCAGTGCTGGAAGACGAGAAAGCGGTTCGACAACTTGATTGTAAGGTCGATATGCGGCGTGGCGACTTGTCAACGGGCGGCACAAGTTTGATTTTCAATTTGTCTCGTATATGTTTCATCTCGCCGCTACTTACTATTCTATCCACGCAATGTCTTTGATTTTCCGAGGGTCTGGTAGCCCTAATAATGAGAGTGATGACATCGTTCAGTCGTAACATCGTCAAGTGGTCCCGAAAGGATCGCCAGGCTCCACATACGCTTGAGGCCCAGCCAAGATCAATGAAACCCTCCTCACACTCCATTTCACCATACCATATTGGCGGAGCTCTCCCCATCTGCATTTCCGGATAGATCGGGAAACAACGTATGCTTGTGCTTATTTGAATATCTTGACCGTTGTACAATCCTGACAGCGGTTGCCATGGCAGATCGGACATGCGATAGCTTTAATCGAAATCGGGGTATGGCCGCACCGGCACTTTGAGGGGATGTCATTATTTGATTACTTTGTGGCAGAATGGAAAGACATACGCAGGTCCAAACGAACATTGCAACCTTCTTCTTGCCTCTGGCTGGTGGATACCTGATAGGGATGTTAGGCAAGCCGGTAAAAGATGCTTCTTGATGAGGATGATTTGAAAAAGGCAAAGATCAAGGATATTTTGGCAATGCTGCTTCCATTCAAGTCACGATTCATCGCTATTTCGGAGTCAAGGGCTGGGGTCCTGTCATCCTTGTGACAAGCCGGTCTTTGCGTGATCATTCAGCCACTATCATCAATGGAGGATTAGCCTTGTCTCCAAACCCAGCTGGGGTAGAGCGCGATTTCTCAGATGGTTAGGGAATGAAATGGCGCGGATTTGTTGAAGAAGTTCAATTTCCGGAGTCTCCCTGTCGTTGAGCCCTCCATGCATGGAGAGGAGGGAGGAAATTGCGGCCTATGCTTTGTGCCTGAGTTCCGGGGCCAGCGCATATCCCTCAGCATAAGCGCAAGGCTCTAGACGAAGCATTGGAAGTCCGAGGACGGCATACGGTAATCCGGAGTCTGGGTAGAGCTGTTTATAGAGGACGACGCTGAGATAGATCCCTCTTTGGTCGACCACGCCTAAACTGGCCGATCGCACAGGCAATCGACATGGTGTCGAACGTGATCGCCTTATGTTGATTCCCACGTACCGCGCCGCATTGTACGCGTTGGACTATTGCATTACGATTGGGGAAGGAACGGTGAGCAGGATGGCCAGGCCTTCAGTGATTGCTGGGGAAGGGGGCTAGACAATGCGCACTTACGTCTTGGGTCTCCAAGCTCCACGGAGAGTATCCTTCCTTTGCAAGCAATGGAATTTGTGGCTGTAGTAAGATGAATTCCAATCCGTCCAATGCCGACCTAGAGTATGACAGTCGAAACATGAGATATTTTGAAGCTGTTCGATCACATGTCGTTTGGATGAGCTTCCCGAAAGTGGGAATTCCATGAGTTCCTTCACGATATCTTTGTCTAGGTCTAATTTTCTCCAGCTTTGGACGCAGCCTGGCCTCTGAATTGGCGAATTGTGCTGCTCGCGTACGTTGAGGTGGCTTTAGTAGCTCTGTCTCACCGCCTTTCTGCCTATACCGCGACTTCAGTGTCCACAGACACGTATCACTAGAGTAGACCGGAACCAGATATGGGGAGACACAAGTACATCCAGGTGAGCAACTATCGTCCATCCTTGATTGGTACCCTTCACTGAAAGTTTGGCCTGAGGCAGGTTGAACCCCGCAGCGCAGCTGCACGCCAGTGCCCCGATACGGCTTCCCGTGACCAGATGCGGGCACGCATTGAACGCTTGGGGCATCAGCGCATTCAGATAAGTTCTCCAGAGCCTCACTTTGCGCCATCGTCTCCATAGTTGGAATGAAGTAGGTACCTCGAGGTAAGAACGGGATTCTAGGGTTGCTCTGTCATTCGCTCTTGCCCAGAGCGGTGAGCATTTGTTGGGGCCTCATCGCATTTCGTCGCATCTTTTAAGATAGAAGTCAGTTGGTATCTCATGACCCTGCAGGACCAAGTCCCGATCGGTTGTCCTCGAAGCCCAGACTTCGAGGCGAGCCGGCTGAGGACCGCTAATGCAGTGGCCCTTCTCATCGCAAGTCATTGTGATGAAGCTATCCATGCAACACGAATCTTTGGATCTCCACATGATGGCATTCGCACTTCCCGGGTAGCTGACATAAACCCCCCACGATGGTCTCCCCGACCTTCACTTTGCCGTCTCCCCACCGTTGGAGTAGGCAAATGGGCCTCTGGTCACAGTGGGCGGGCGAGCTCACAGGGGTGCCGCCCACGATAAGGTATGGCTGATCTGCAATTCTAGCATGTCTTTGTATAGTCCCAAAGGCAGGCATTGTTGAATTGCTGTAACTCCAAATATTGGAGATGTGTGAGTCACGAGTGTCAAAGGTCTCGTTTCTCTGAACTGTCTTGGAGGGACCTGGAGGCCTTTATATTGTGTAGAACATCTGACAACTCCAAGAGGGTTTCTGACCAGTCAGGAGCCGCCCAGTCAACGGAATGAGGCACTCCAAGTTAGCGGTTCGTGGAGTGGGCAACGCGGTTTTTCAGGGAAGCTAGTTAATGCCCCCAAGCAGTCGAGAAAATGGAGAGTAGCGGATATGACACATTTGAGGATCCGCCAAGTGGTAGCATGGATCCGAACATCATCGATCATTGTTAATTAATAGTCTAATTTTCCCTGTGAACAGGGATTGAGAGGCTCAGGCAGCTTTGGGTTGATTCGTGAGGATCAGGAGGAGAACGGGAAATCCAGGCGCGATATTCCATGCGACAAATCAACGCCAATGTTTGCATCTTGCTGATAGCTGTGGGGTTGACAGAGCATTATAACATCGAAAAGGCCTGCAAGGATGCCTCAAGGCCCTGGCTGAGTCTTGATTCGAGGAACCGGAGCATGATGTAAGTAGGAGAGTATGTTATCCTTCTAAGCGCAAGAAACAGGCCAACTGTCAGGACCTACCTAATCACTTATTAGGACGCTATCTCGGGGCGTCCCAGGTGGGCCGAGGGGCACTGCCGAACCCCAGTATCCACTATTCCACCCCCCGATAATCCTCTTGAGTGGTACGTTAAGTTCTTGAGTGAGCAGAATGACTGAGCTGCTCGTATCAGCGCGAGCCCGAATTCCTATCAAGAAAATGCGCCTTCACCAGTTAGAACTTAGCATGCACCCTCCCTACCTGTATCGACAAAGCGCCGACTCCTGCAAGCCAAAGGAACGAGAACGTAAGCCCTAGATCTGCGACTTACCGCGGGACCAAGGGGAAGGCAATCTTGCATCGGGTGGTGGTTCTTACCTATGACCACGTTGAGTTCCAGGGAAAGACCGTTACTATAACAGATGCTAAGAGCGCAGCCTGAGACTGCTAGGTTGGGGTGCGGATAGTGGGCTGGTCGGTTTCAGTATGCGGCTCAGAGATGAAATTGGTCGGACACTTCGTCGTTTCAAGACCACTGTTTCTCCAACATGGCCTGTCTCTTTTCACCTATTGCACAGTCGGCTTTGCTGCCTGGAGTCTCTTGTCATTGCCTCTCTCCTTCCAGAATCCTTCCCCAAAAGGAACTTTGGAGCTAGCAGCTTGCCCATACCCAGGGAAACCCGGTAGGTTATACTGCCTTTGATCAGCGCCAGGAGATGTGAGGGACTATCTGCAAAGTCGAGGGGCTGGAGCAATGATTGAAGATGCCACACGGTGATGAACTGGATGGAAACCTGGACGACGGCGCAGGCACACCTGCTGATTTGAGTCGGCAGATGGCGCCGCAGACTTCGACTCAGCTGGGGCATGCTCACCCTTTGCATGATAGGGACGACAAGCGTCGCTCACTAGCGCAACGAGGGAGTATCTCCACCTACCTAGTGAATTCCTCGAGGCTCGAATAGAAAATCAATAGCGAAAGCAAAAAGGCAATCCGAAGCGGCCGAACGGGTTGCTCGGTGTGCCTTTCCATCTAGGCGAAAGGTGTCTGTTAGTTTTCTCGTTGGAAGCTGGACACGGCGTTGTCATGGTAAATAGACCTTCTATGCGATGATCTGATGCTGCTTGAAGCACTTGACATGCGGAGCCAGATGATGGACGAATACGACGATTTTTGAGTCGTGAAGTGCCCCCCGCATGGCAATTCGGAGCGAACCTGCGTGGATTTCTGGGGCCGGAATAAATATCCGCCGCCGTTGGCCGTTGGCCGTTGGGGCGGCATCCCATCTTCAACCGCAGTCTTGCTAATTTATGCCTGGTCTGTTCTCACCGAAGTAGAAACGGGTTTGACTCTTCTATTGAAGTTTTTAGCACTGCGAAATTCTTGCCTCCAACCTACGTTCCTTCCTTCGTAGCGAAAGAGGCCGTGCGTCTCCCAGCGTTTAGCCTTGAGTGTCCTTTTGCAAGACTCCTTTGACCTGACTGCCACTTCCGAGAGTAGAAAAGTTGGGGAACATGATAAGAGTAGGAGAATGAGACGAGATACATGATTGGGGCGCCCTCGATCTCTCTCGCGCCCGTATATACGCGTTGTATCTTTTCAGCTGCACGCCGTGCCGGGCACAAGAAGCTCAGCCTCCCTTGCCAACAACTTCCACCAAAATCTTCCTTTGACTTCTTCTTTAGCTCCTTCTTACACGTGGCTTGACAGAGGTGGCCAACTATCGATACGATGACTTGTGGAAGAACAGTAGTCCTCTTTCAAACTGGCTTTGCCTAGCGCCCAGCTGTTCGCGCCTCGTTGAAACATGTCTTGTGACTCGACGTTGGGCAGCGAAGTGTACTGCTTCGTACCAATAAAGAGCTTTTCTTGCCAAAAGGCACTAGGCCACTATATCTTGCGCCAACGAGACGATCCGGCCCGATGAAGAGGCCGCCACCAGCTTGGTTGTATGACAGCTTCGGCAAGAGATACAGATGGATTCCCAATACCTGAACGTGCCGTCGCCTTCCCCGTATCACCTCTCGCTTCGAGAGAGAATTTGAATAAATGTCATCAAGGGAAGAGCTCCCATCCCTTTGGATTCCCATGCGTGCGGAGACTGGTGGATGCGGGTTTTCGAATCCTGCGGCATCATCTAGATCTAACCTGCGGCATCATCTAGATCTAAATGTGACTTGAATCGATTTCTCTGCCAATCCTGGGCATGAAATTATGAGATCGACCTGGTACGTACGCAAGGATCCCAAAATTTTCCTATCTTGGCTTTGGCAGAAGTTGCAGGGTACAACTGACGCATCCTAAGTACCTGGCCAGAAGATTTTTCGACGCCGCGGGATGATATCAGTTGGCAGGCCTATAACAATACATATGTTGTAGTTCAAGCCGAGCTACTGCAAGAACAGGAAGATCCTATTAAGACTGACCCTGTCGAAATCTTCGCGAAGGGCTTCCATCCCGATGATTACTTGATACCCCAAGTTTGCAGAATAATAGACTTCTGTAACGGTATTACGTTGGGAGCGGTGTCACAAAACGAAGTGGCCGAGTCTACTGCCTCTACTGCCTGGCTGGACGAACGAAGCTACAATGGAGGGGACTCGCTCTCGAGAGTTCAGCACGGACCGCTGACGCCAGTGGACCTCCATTCCCGATTGATTCGACCTGTGAGTCCTGCTCATACCATCTGTCTTCTGGCGCAATCCTAACGTTGCGCTGTCCATTAGCGATTTCGACGTCGCAAATTTTTTGAAAAGGCAATGGTGGAAGTTTCAACGCCGCAACCCACGAAGCACAAATCATTAAAAACGGTATTCTTCTATAAATCTGTCTCAGCTGATCTATACCATAAAGGACGAGACTAATTTCTGTTAAAGCGTCTGCGACAGTGGCCCCGACGATATGCCAATAGGCGCAGAGAGCGTGCTCCCGATGTTGAAGTCGTGTCACAAGGTAAAGCTTGTGTTCCCCAGGAGCCAAACGATGGAGACGATGAGCCAGATGCCGAAAGGCGCCTCCTCTTTATTACAAATCTCAGCAAGCTGATGGCTGAGACGTTGATAAGAACCGTGTCTTGGCCCCAGGCTCCAAACCTCTACGATGCCCTTGACAAGCACCTTGCCGCCGAGGCGTTCATTGGGGTGGAAATATCTGTGCGTGAACTCAGAATGCAAATGTCCAACATCGTTGTTTGAAAATTAACGCCCTTGGCAGAAACACCCTTCGCGGTTTAGACTGTCATTCCATCTCCCGTTCTTTTCTTTGAGGTCCCAGAACGAGAGAGATCGTCGTACTTATGGAAGTGGAGAGCCACTGAGGCACACCGAAGACGTTTCATTCCTCAACTGGCCATCTGGCCGACCTGACTCGCTAGAATTTCTCCATGAAGGTCAAATATCGACTGTCATTGCCGGACCAAATAATTTATGCTGGGAAGCATACCTCATTGTCGACACCTATTTTGATGGTGAAGTTAGGGAGACTGTATTTGACTATGAACAGGAAGCGAGCATGGGGGAACGCATGGACCCTTTGACACGTGGCAAGCTCAATACGGAACCTCCAATTTGGGATCCTCGAAGATATTTCTTGAGTGTCTTCCACTATCGCCTTCTGCATATCGTAAGCGAATGGCAGCATATAATTGAGAGAGTGGAGGAAAGTTTCCGGTTCTACGATCAGGTGAGTCTCCTTTCTGAATGCATGTCTAGACTACTGCACTGCCGTCGTGACATTGGTGCGCTTGCTTCATGCTCCGCCTAGGCCCTACGACATCCGCGACAATATGCACTATGACTTGCTGACGCCTCTGATAGGACCATGAATGCGGTTCGTCGGCGGGATGCCAATCATCGGCGGGGGTCGAAACACATAACGACCGCCTTCAGCAAGATATCGCGTGGACAAAGCACATGATACCTCTCTTAACTAGGCTTAGAACGACTTTGTCGAAGTCCATTGATGCGTACGAAACGTTCTGCTCGAGCTCTAGGGATCTCTTTGTATATCCCTCAGTCGAAGGCCATGACCTTCAAGCTGTAGATGACAGCTTTAAGGGATTAAGACTCGGGAAGAAACGGCTCGAATATCTGGTGGATCGTAGCAGCAATTTTGCCAGGATAGTAAGATTGCTTTCATCATTGACATTAACCTCTTGCAGCCTATCTAACACTTTACTTCCACGCAGCACGAACTCGGATTGAACCAGGAGGCGCTCAATGAAACCAAGAGACAAAATCAGACAACAAAGTCATCCTGGATCATGATGGTGAGCCAAAGTTAATCGCGGCTCAACCCGATTTACTAATGACCATTACTGCCATAGCTTTGCGCTTCCCCATTCGCACTGACGACAAGCATATTCTCCATGCAGAAGATGGCGATCCCACTTGTGCGGTACAATTTTCTATCCTTCATTGTGGTGTTCATCATCTTCACCCTGATGGGATGTGCTATATACGCCAAATGCTTTGACTGGCAGGGGTTTAGTGTTACATGCAATATCGTACTGCGATTCTTTCGACGAACGAAGAAGGCACCAGATGACATTGAGAAGGCAATTTCCAACCCGCCTGTCACAGCAGCGTTTGGAGCGAGCTTCCATCCAAGCGCGAGTGATGATGCAACTTCCCTTCCATTGTCAAGATCTACGTCCATCCCTGCAGTGAGCGGCTTTCCCACTGCTTCTTCAGCCAGGCAGCATTATACAACAGAAACAGAGCTAACTCAACGCTACAATGTTGCTGATCAATCAAATATAAGTGAACAGCAAGTAAATGTTGTTCCTAGGTAGCGCTGTCAAGAGTCGAGACTTCTTCGTTATTTCTGCTGAACTTTGAAGTCCTATTAGCAGTCTCGCTTATGGTGCAGTATATACGGAAAATCATTTATGAGCATTATCACTTCTTATCTTAGCCTTCTTCCACGATTGCACCTTGGTAGTCTCTGAGCCTGTGGCTTCATCACGATGAGAGCAGGCTGTCTTGGTTAAGGCGAAGGGAATCAGAGGACATAATATTGGTTTCTGCCGCCAGCACTGAGAAAGAGTGAGTATTTCCACACCGGCCGAGAACAGCCTTTATAGTAAGCCCCCTATTAACGTGCTAGATTACTGTGAAGGTGAGCGAGATGAGCACAAGGGGGAGAGCGAGGTGGGCTAGTTATAACAGCGGCTCGGCTGAGGCAGGTTTTACTTCTAATGTTCTCTTCGGGCGTCCCAGTGACCACTTTCCCCGAACGGATTTTCGCATTTTCAGGGGTTCGCGTCATTTGACGCTTCGCTTACCCCCCAGGCTGTGACCCCCTGGCGCTCTCGGCACATTTCTCTACCAACCGAGGTAGCGACGAACCTAGCCCCTACATAGGTATTCAAGTGTAGAGGGCGAATACTTACCTACTTAAATCCCAGTCCTGCTCTACCCACTCCCTGAGAGACATGGTCGATAAGTGAACAATAAGAGCCAAATAGCCTAGATGGGAAAGGACCCTGACATATCAGATCTTGGGATAAAACCAATAATAGCAAACGTTCCCCCTCTGGGGAGCTGAGTGTCATGCCTGGATAGGACAATGGGTAGGTCCGATGAGCACTAGATCTCGACCGTTGTAGGGACCATCTTTCCTACGAGCTGAGGTTGCCCTAGATTATGTTTCTTTGGCCGCTGGGCTTGCTCGAAGCCACTTATGGAGCTGTAGGAGGAGTGGTGAGATCCAATAGGTTCTGGTTTGATATTATGAGAGGAAGATGACATGAATAGTGCCCGCCGAGGCCTAGGCTATTGCCACGCCTAGACTCGCCTACCAATCTAGGCCAAGGGGCCAAAGGGCAACTTCTATTTCAGGGCAGGATAAGGCGTACATAGGTCCACATTCGTGACACATTAACCCGGTTCCACGGAACTGCGGATGTCCTAGGGAGTCCGTCGAGGACGAATGTCGGTACGGAAGACTTAACTTATCACTTTCTACCCAGAGCCGCGGCGCCTTCTAAGGCTATCTCGGTTCCAGGCTCGGGGACCGAGGGGCCTTGCTCTCTGACGAGGCTGGGCAATGAATCATCCATCGATTGATTCACTTCACTGATATGTAGGACTGTTCCCCAGGGGTGCCCAGTATTCTACGGAAAACTCCCGCCTACAAGCAACTAATCTTTGAGAAACATATCCACGCCTTCTCTGAAACATTTGTCCTTCTGCTTTAGCCTTTGAGCAATTAATCGTTCGCTCATAATTCACCAAATGCCCATGTCAATTCTTGTCTACCAGTCATGCAGAGGTGGGAGCTAAGTAGCTACATGGCCCCAGGCTACCGGTTGTCCGGAACAGAGCATTCAGCTTATCTTATTCTCCTGAGCTTGCCACCTACAGTCTAAAACGTCTACCTTATTCCCCAGACTTGATCTCGTTAACCTCTACGGAGTCCTGTAGTTGTTAGCAAATTCTTATCTACATTTGATATAGCAATACTGCTTAGATATGTCCTCTAGCCCCGCCTGTAGTATCATTAAGAAGTGCCTAGCTTCTGACTGATGAGCTATGAAATACTTCTCTACCCTTTCCTTTTCAACGTCGGTGTGTATTTTAAGACTACATCCAGCGCCTTGGGATCGGCTCCGGATATCGAATCAAGGTCCTCTGTAAGCTTATTATCTCAAGAGCTCCAGCTAAGTGAGGCCACCCTCAAATCCTCAGCCCAACCGTTCCACTTTTGATAAAACCCGCTTGCAACACACGTACCTCTCACGTTTCCACGTTCCACTCGCCTCTCCGTTCACCCTTCGCACCGCCCTCAGCCAACATCATTGGTGATGATTGACATATGAAGGGGGAATGGGGCCGCAGAGCGAAGGAGTGCTGGTTGCCTAGTCAAAACCACGGCCGAGGAGGGCACGCGACCTATTGTGCTGCACCACCGAAACAACATACTGGACCGGACCATCCGTGTTCAGTCGATGGAAGGTGGACACCTAAGTGCTATTGATAGATGTAAGAGTAGAAGCTCTCAACTCCTCAGCTCAATCATAAAACCCAGGTAATGGCCGCTGTAGGCTTGATTGTGTAGAAAATTGAGATTCTGCTCTAGATCTTGAACACCAGAAAATTACACAGCCTGCATATCATCATGAGTTCCCTTACCGATAGACTCAGACGCGGACGCCGTCCTCCTCCAGCACAGGGAGACCCAAGGGTTCCCCTTTCTCAAGGACAGCCTTCAATGGTTCCGCCTGGTAACACTCGAACGAACCAGCCACCGCCTCCGGGTGACCCGCAGGCCCCTCCACCGTCTTTAGGGCCAAGTGGACGACCCTACACACGCATCCATTTCTGTGTCATAATGTGGAAGGAGTACAACTTTGCAGATCTGGAGAAACCCTCGATTGGCCTCCTGAGAGGGTGGTTCGAGCAGAGATTCCCAGGGAAAATGGCATACACAGATATTGTGATTCCATCTGAGAAAAGTTATGGTCCAGAACAATACCTGGAGACAGAGTTGAAAAAATTCTATGCCGGTCTCGCGGCCGATGCTGCAAGGACGAGAGAAAGACCCTTGGCTATTCTTATCTACTGCGGCCACGCAGGATATGGTCCAACGACAGAAACATCTTTTCACAACACTCCCAATCTCACCTACATTCCACGCAACCCGAATCCGACCGACAGTCTCGACCCCAGGGCTCAGCAACAGCTATTCTGGTCAGATGCGGCGGACGTTCCGGGGGACCAGTACCCGAAAGCGATAATAGACTTCAATTATGTCTGGAATCAGGTCCAGAGGCCTCGTTCTGTGGTTACCTGGTTCATAATGTCTGCCTGTTATGCCGGGTATCCATTTGTATCCGACATAACGGCCCAAAAGTTTGTCATAAAAAACACCCCACCAGTCAATGACAGGGCAAGGGCAATGCAAGAAGATGATCTCAGAATACTAAGTGAGAAGTCTGCTGTCCTCCTCAAACAAAGAATACTAGACGTTGCTGCTGGCAAGCTCAGCGAAGGAAGCCGTGCCAGCGAAGGCCCTGTGCATTATTGGTGTGAGGTCGGTCTGCAGGGTTCAAAGCCTCAGTTCAGCAACTTTTTCCAAATCATACGTTCAGCATTGGAAGCGACCGTGTCAGCTCCTCTAGAAAGTTTCCCGCAAACTGGAGCGAGACGCAGATTTGGGGCCCCGGGCACCTTCCGCATCAAAGACGTCTGGAATCAAATTCCCCACGGGGACGAGCAGCAGAGGCAAGCCGATGACGTTGACGAGTCGGCCCCATCCGATTTTGAAAGACTGATTAACTTGAGGGGATACGAAGCTGAACAAGCCAGAAAGAAACAAGCGGCGCAATGGTACAAGCCTAAGCCCAAACCCGTTGACGACCCAGAATTGAGATTGCCCTTCTATACAACAGATCCTAGAGGCTGGGAAGATCAGAGCTTGGTTCAGCCCGCAGCAGCCACTCGAAGGTTCAACGCTGGAGGCCCTTCTGGAAGAAACCCTGAAATGCCATCATTTGGGGACGAGGTTTTTGCAGACTTGAATATCGGGAGATAAGTAGTCCATTGCCTATGACTCTATGAGACTTAGATCGAGCCAGCGGCCAGCCCAGCTTGCTCAGTAGTTCCAGATCTGCAATGTTCTTTATTAAGTCTAAACGGGAAGTTATGCCTTTGTAATGGCCCAGGACTTGACCATAATACTGCTTATCTCCTCCACCGTGACAATTCCATGCATCCAGCCGAAGTAAGCCATCCGCAAGATTGCTTGGGAAAGAGAGCGAGGCTGATGGGGGCGGGGCTGATTGGGCCGATTATGATCTCCCTCTGTAAAGGAAAATCACCGATATTTTGAATTCCAATAGTCCTTGATGACCGAATCCACATGTCGTGGCCCTCCTCACTTACAACATTACTGAGCAACGGTGTTCATTGTTAGTTGACTTACGATGCCGGCGTGGCGACGGGGGTCGGGTCGTGCTAGTTCTGAGTACCTTTCTGAGCCATCCCTACATTTCAGATATTATTTATTAGGGTGTTTCTTTTGGTTGATTAAAGAAGCGAATTGCGGGCCCCTTGAGCTCAGAAACTAAGCGAAGATGGATTCCCAGAGAAACCAAGTGATAGAAATATATCTATGTTTCTTAGAATATGCAGAGCCAGTGCATTCTTCGAGGAGCACTCCGTAATCCTTCCAGGAATGGCGAGCTTAGTCTTAGGTTGGTGCTTCCTGGAGCGCACTTAGAAGCCTGAACGGTGTTACTCAGGGATTTATTATTATTTGGGGGCCGAGGGCCTTGAAGAGTGCAGCTAGCAAAGAACTGTACGAGCCACGGTAGGGCGAACCCCCAATCTCTGCATACTATGAGCTGTCGATGTTTACTTCTGAGGAGCTGTGCAAGGTTGTAAATCTCACCTCTGAATAAGAAATTCATCGCAAGTATTATCTACATCAGCGACTGTTACGAAGTTGAGTTTCAGTTTCTATGCCCGATGGCGACTAAGAAACAATGCAAGCGAACGTCGCATTCGGCACCTGATCCTCCCCGTTGTCCATCATTGAATGCAATGCGACGTAACATATTGTTACGATTTACCCGGGCGTTCTTCAGACTACCCACTGTAGCTTGTGAGGGCATCCCTCTCACCCAACTTCATTCCATATACACACAGGTACCTCCATAACTTCCTCGTTTTCCTGAATAGTAGATACCACACATGCTCAACATAGGTAACAGGAAACCCCCCTGACTTCTGAGGACTTTTCTACATTTAATTTTCGCCTACAAGCTCCCACACTTATCGATGGCCGACAGCCTCCCGATCGTCATACTTGGTTGCTTCCATATTGGTGCGCCATCTGATCCGAGCGTGAGGTACAGCACTCCAGAGAAAGTCCAAGAGTTCTTAAGCACTTTCCGCCGGCATGGTTATGTTCATCTTGACACTGCTAGAAGCTACTCTGCTGAAGCACCTGGCACATGTGAGCACCTAATGGTAAGTTGCTTTACTTCTATATGAGTGCCCCAAAATCCACCAAATATAGCTATTTTGAAGTTTCCTCTCCATGTACAATAAAGTCATGATGATACTTGTGTCTTGGGTTTGACCAACATCACTTTCCTTCGATTGTTGTTGCTATCTAACGAGTAAAGTATGGGCAGCGTCAAACAGACTTTGCTTCCTGGGCTGTGATTGACACGAAAGCTGAGTCCCACGATCCAGGTAGCCATAAGGCAGAATTAATCACAAAGAGTATCAACGATTCCTTAGAAGCACTAGGCCTTTCCAAGGTACACACTTATTTTCTTCACCTTCCAGACCGGTCGACACCCTTCGAGGAGACTTGTCGTGCGATAAATGAAGCCTATGAAGCTGGCAAGTTCGAGAAGTTTGGTCTCAGCAATTACAATGCCAACGAGGTTGACCAAATTTACAAAATTTGCGAAGAGAATAATTGGGTGAAGCCAACGGTATACCAAGGCCAATATAATCCAATTGCCCGGGTTCCCGAAGAAGACTTATTTCCAACACTTCGCAAGTTCAACATACCTTTTTATGCTTTTTCACCTGGGGCGGGTGGGATGTTCTCAGGCAAGATTACCCACGATTCCATTAATGAAAAAGGCACCCGCTGGGACAAAGAGACACTTCTTGGCCAGGCATATGCTTCAATCTACCTTAAGGATGCTCTACTTAATGCGGCAAAAAAAGTCCATGACGCAGCTGAGATGCTTGGTATCAACGGCCACACGGTGGCGCTGCGCTGGATGCTTCACCATTCGGCATTAAGAGGAGATCTAGGAGATGGGATAATCATCGGTGCTAGTAGCTTGCAACAACTGGATGACAATATGATGATCTGTCAGGATGGACCACTGCCGCTGGAGTTGGTGAAGGTCGTGGAGGATGTTTGGGACATTGCCAGGGAGTGGGCCCCGCCTAGTAGTAAATGGTGGTAGTAAATGGGGATTTGTTCATACAAGAGTTGGATGAAGCTCGAGAATCTTCGAGCTAGACGCATTAGGGAAAGAAGAGTATGAAAGCAGTCATGGTAGAACAGAATTTCCTTGCCTGCAAACTAACATCATTATGATGGCCCGCTTTCGTAGCTATATTGGCGCTCTGGGTAATCTCATTGATCTAGATGTAGGTCAGGCAAGATTTGAATTGGAATGTGGCAGGGTTCGATACATAGCCATTCTGATAGAGAGCAGCTCGCTGCGCCAAGTCCTCAAACCGCATCTTGATCTTCCCAAAACACAAGGCATCTGACCTCGATACTCTCCCGCGGTGGACCCCCCTGCCCTGGCAACTCAAAGGAACCATGTGGCACTGCTCTTGCCTTCCCATCCGTCTTGGAATCAAAGCATTTGATCAATAGAACCTCATCAGGGGTTATTCCACTATAATACCACCATTTATGTCCTTCAGCGAACCTGATTCCCCAAGTCTCTACGACATCTTCATATGTCCCGCTTGCTTCAATAAAATAACGTCCGATCACTGGTACGAGATCCCTCTCGACGTCAACAGATCTTGCATCGCATACGGCAAGAGGGTCACGCATAACTGGGCCCTGAATTGGGCGCCACACAGTCACAATAGCCCATCTAGTTTTTGACAGTCTGGCTACCTCCTCAGCTGGTAGGTGGCCATTCAACACCCGCACAGCACCATCGAAGGACTGGTCGACATGAAGACGGCGTGCTGGGCCGACGATATCAACAGGTTCCAGGTCGCCCTTTCCCTCGGCGGCGGCGAGGCCGGTCTCATACGTCTGCGAGCGCACGGTATGGCTAAATGGGTGAACTCGCGTCGCGCCTGTGCTGTTGGACGATAAGAGGAGAAACTCTAATGAAAGCAAATCGACTTACATCTGCTTCAACAGCTCGGCAGTCTCTGCATAGAAAATCGTCTTCACCCTATCGCAATCTGTGAAGTCCTTCTCCATGCTCCTGTGCTTGTTGATCTGGAAACCCTGCTCATCGAGTGTGAAAGATTTTTCTGAGCCTCGAATGTCGTTAATTGTCATGATATGAGTGTCCATCTTGTGGCGCCAGACACTTGCTGTGCCGATGAAGACATGTTTCGGTTCACCGCTCAGAGATGGGTCTAGATAGTACTGCATCTCTGCTCTGACGGCATTTGAGTGGATTTCACCCACCGGTAAGGGCAGCGTTTGCGTTTGTGACATTTTGAAGCCTTAGCGTCACTCCTCCTTATTCCAGGTATGCGTTGAGTAGCTGCTAGGTTTAGAGGAAGAATGTGATGAGATCACTCTCCTTGGAGTCTCCATGGGACAGTGATCCTTGTACTAAAGGTGGTTCATTTCGTGTCAAGCAGTCGGGTATAGTGGCCAGGATTGTCTTGCGCGAATGTTACACTACTCTTTATGATTTCAGGCCCAGTCCAGGTTGCAATACGGCCCCCTGAAGATCTAGCGATTGACATCTGGCCGACCACGGTCACCACTCAACATGTCAGGCTAAAGGTTGAATAGTCATAGTATGGAAATACATAAACACGCGAGGCGTAAGTCTGGTGGCCCGATGAACTCGGAGCGTAGCCGAGGAGGCTCGGCATAACTGAAATCTGGCCAGCTGTTATGCACGTTCATTTGCGAGCATTACGCTGAAAGGAATCACACGGAACTTTGAGTAGAAAAGGGAATAGTTTACGGTATCCTAGTTGGAGAAATCCCCGAGCACAACTTCCTAATATTCAGCGCACGGAGAATTCTTCAGTCACAAGAGGAAACTTTGAAGCGAGTGGTGGGAGACACACTCACACTCACACTCGAAAGTAAGCCAATGCAAAGGGGAGGGGTTGAATAGAAGTGATTTTAACTGGAGAGCACTTTCAATGAGTCTTAAGTAGTGTCTTTGCCGTCGACACATGTCTTCATGCAGGCCTGGCATGAAAACATTGAACCTCTAACGTCAGTCCCACAAGGAGGTGATGATTGCTATGGAACATGAACCTATATAACAGCTAGGTTAAATAACCTCAAATTTGAACACAACAGTAGAGAAGAACGGATATTGCTTAGGATTTGGACAGTAAGCGATCATTTCTTGAGGCTGCCAAACAAACCGTTGATCATGAGATTAAGTACTGTGCAGCTTTGACTGAAGGGTCAAATCGGCCACCAAACTATACTGGCGGATGATCCGCTCTTACAACATCTTACAACTTCCAGGCATCCTCTGCAATATCCCTAATCAATTGCGATATCTTCTTCATCTCTGCTCTCCCTCTTGGAAAGTCGTGCCCATGAGCATGATGGAATTTTCTCGCATTTTCCTTACTGCAAAGTCCCAGAAGATGCAACCCGTGATGTGGAGTAATTTTATCCTCTTCCAGAGATCGAATGTGTAATGTGGGGATGTCGATGAGCGCCTCACTATCTTCACCAGGCTCGAATCTACAAAGTCCAAAATCACCACTAGAAATGAAAGCCGTACCATCAGCTAACATCTTCCCCTCGCATGCGTTCAGGAGTGCGAGCATGGCAGCGTGATCTACTTGATCTTCAGGGCTTACACCCTCCTTGTGCCGTAATGCAGACGGTCGCATGAACATGCTTCGAGCCTCATCTAGCAAAGCGCTGGGGTCGAACGTGACGTCACTCAATTCCTCATCTTGTAGTCGGAATACACGCAGTGGTGAAGCTCCATTTATAAAGATGGCAAATCTGAAAGGCCGTTCTTCAGGTAAGCCGAATGGGTTGGCACGGGCATCCCGAATGATTATCTCTGCTGCTAGAGCTGCTCCTCCAGAATAACCGAGCACACCGTCGAAGGGGCCTTCTCTAGCGATGAGATCTTCGAGCTCCTCTTCTGTCTGTAGAATCGAAGCTGGCGATAATGGATTGTAATAAGTGTACAGTGGTAATTTTGAGAAGGAAGTCGTGTAAAGAGACCAGTTCCCTTCAGTGTGTCTCACAGTACCTTGAACAAACTTCCATTCAAAATCGTCGAGATCTGCACGGAAGGCTGCAGTTTGTAGCTGGAATATCTTTTTGACAGCGTCAAGTTCATGCTTGGTAGAGAATACGTTATTGCTTGAGAAGAACCCACCTCATTGTTAGATCCTCTGCCGTGCAGACAAAGCACTCTCATAGTGACTTAGAACTAATTTCCTCTCAATTCAAGGTTTTGGAACAAGCTGGTCTCGGTAGAATCCAATGCTTGGCCGGGCTGAGGCAGAATGCGGCCAGGCACTCAATGAAAAAGGCTATGCATCCAAACACCAGCGTCTAGTATGACCGTCGCCTGAGAATCATCGCAGAGCGAGGCGAAGTATAACTGGTAGTCCTACAAATCTTGACATGATGAGGATAGTGGGGCACAGAAGTCAACATGCTATGCTGTTCGTGGATGGGGACATACGAGCACATCTTAGATACACTAAGTAGATGGCGCTCGGTCATCAGATAACCCTGTACCAATTGTTTCTGTCTCAGCAATCCATCGGGTAGCCGATCGTCCCGCGCTCGATCGAGGCACATGCATAACACAAACAATTGGGGCTCGGGGGAGTACAAGCATGACTAGTCCACATGGATCCTTTGGGATCTGTAACTCTACCCCACAACGACTGTTCTTGCGCGGGGTGAGAAAAGTGGTTCTTGCGAGGGTTCGCACTATCAATGTACCGAAGAAGCAGCTTGTAACATGCGGATAGGTGGATTTCCAGTCTTCGTAGCATATACGATGGCATGAGTCGAGCCTCTGACTGGCTAGCGCGTTCCTCGACGTTTGCACAATACAGGTTATCAGCCCGGGTAAGGTTGCAGCATGCTGCCATGCTACTGCAACGACGAAATCCATCCACAATTATCCTGATGTTTCACAGAAGACACAGATGACGATAGGTAGATGACCTCGCTTGTTGGTCTGCGGAACCCACGGCTACATGTTCAGCTGATTACAGCGCTGACACTTGGCCGAGGATTACTCGGTGGTTCGTCCCACTGACCACGACAAGGCCAACACGGCAGAGGAGACTCACAAGTTGGGCAACTGGGGGCAATGTCGTGAACATTGGTTGTTACGTCATTGCAATGAGTTTACGGCAGATTGAATGACTTGCATGCTCACGATATTGGGTGTTAGATCTAGAAGAGAAATATGATTCGATGCATAGGACCAGAGCAAGATATTGAAGCCGGTTCGTTCTTGGAATGTTCAACGCAAGGTTTCAGGTAGATCATAGATTGGAGCTACACCAGTCAGATTTCGTGGTGGTGACAGTAAAGTACGCTTTTGTCCTACCCGCAGAGACCGGGTCTCAATACAGCAGTACCGCCATCATTGACGACTCTAATAATGAATTTCACGCTGACGGCATGGAATCTTTGCGTCCCGGCTCTTCTACTTTCCCTGCTCTATGTAGGTCATTAAAAGCCTGTGATGACATCGCATCTAATAGCATTCATAGACTTTAATTATTATCATATACAGGTTGACATTCCATCCTTTGGCCAAAGTACCAGGACCATTCCTGGCGAAGATTTCCGGATGGCATTCAGCATATCATGCCGGTAAAGGAAATCGACATCTCGACCAGCTGCGATGTCATGAGCGATATGGTGAGTTCATTCAGAGTACCGATAGAAGATAACCAAAAGGATCGATCTTTTAATGTTATACCCTACCTAGGACCTATTGTTCGATGGGGCCCAAACTATGTCAGCTTCAACACCTCCACGGCGGTCCAAACGATTTACGGTAACTCCAGGAAGAATAATGTGCGTAAAGCTGACATGTACAACTTCTTCGACGACCCGGGCCAGAGCCCGTCCACTTTCAATACTTTAGAAAAGGGAACTCAAAGTCGAAAGCGACGGATTCTATCACATGCATTCTCACCACAAGCTCTTGAAGGTGCAGATAAAATCATCGTACGGAATGCGGACCGATGGTGCGACATACTCATACAACAGGACAGCTCAGCTCGTCAGAATTGGACAGAGTCAAGAGATATGACTCAATACTGTGACTGGTTTGCGTTTGATACTGCAGTCGACTTGGCTTTTGGGAAGACTTTCAACCTTCTCGGAAACGAAGAGTATCGCTTCTTACCGTCGTACATCATGAGTTGTCTCCGGCTGCTGACCTTTGTAAGTGAAGCAGCTCCATTACTCACGTTTATCCAAAAACTAACCAAGCGCCAAGGTTGGGCATAGCCCCCTACTCCCATACTGGTCATTCATAAAAAGAATGAGAATTCACCGATGGCTAGCATCTGCACCTTACGCCCGCCGAGATCGGTTCATCGGCTTCGTTCGCAGTGCCATCGCCGAGCGAGAAGAAGCAGAGAAGAATTCAATGCAGCGAAGGGACTACTTCTATTGGTTAACTCATGCAGTGGATTCGGAGACAAAGCAGCATTACTCGCTGGGCGAAGTCGAAATGGAGTGCGTACTTCTTTGGAATGCCGGAACCAACGGACCGTCTGCAGCGTTAGCAGGAAGCTTCTTCTATCTTACCTGTTATCCTAGAGTTCTTGAGCGATTGGCCTCTGAGGTGCGCAGCACATTTGAAACCGTTGAAGAGATCAGTGCTGGCTCTAAATTGGCGTCCTGTACGTATCTGCAGGCGGTGATTGACGAGGTCATCCGTTTGTGTCCTGCTAATACTGGCGTTCTACCACGGCAAGCTATGGCTGGAGGAATGGTCGTCGATGGTCAATTCTTGCCGGAGAATACGATTCTCGGTGTTTCGGCGTATGTCATTCACCACAACCCAGATTATTTCCCGGACCCATATACCTTTCGCCCAGAGCGATGGATCATTGATTCCGAGCCTGATTTTGATGCCGAGAGAATAGCAAGAGCCCGAGCGGCATTCTTTTCGTTCAGTGCTGGTGGAAGTAGTTGCATTGGAAGACCACTAGCCTATCAGGAAATCGCAGTTGTTCTGGCCAGAGTGCTGTATCGCTTCGATATCAGGAGAAGCCCTGCCGATCGACTTGGTGCAGGAAGTTCCTCGTTTGAGAAAGGAAGGAAAAATCCGAACGAGTTTCAACTGGACGACATTCATGCGGTTCTTACAACTGGGCCAATGATTCAATTCAGGGAAAGACCCTACTGATACAAATCAGACTACACATTTATACTCCTAAGGTGTCTGGGTCAGGTCAAAGCTGCTGCCAAAGCCTCTTTGGAGATAGTCGCTGGCTGCGGCCTCTTCGCTGATCCACTTGACTGGCAAATCTAAGTCCTTCTCTTCGCCCACTATGTCTTTCAATGTCTCTGCCAATTCTAGCTTCATAGGATTTCGATACCATTGCGCAAAGTGGACTAGACGCTCGATAGTCAGTTTGAGAATCTCCAATATGAGGTATGAACAACCAGACTCACTCTGACCAAGCATTATCCTTGGCTGATCTGAAAGATTTGGCTTGCCCCCATGCCAAAGCCTTATATCTCGTATTACTGTCGCACCCTTTGGCACAGCAGGTTGCAAGGGACCAAATCCCTTTTCCCTTCGTTCATCTAGGTACTGCTTCGCCACACCTACTTCATCACTTTGCCTCGAAGCACCAAACATAACCTCTGGCCCTGACATAATGGTGTGGGTGCCCAGCCAGATCTCTGTGGCCCCATTGTGTGCATCCATCGAAACCAATGGTACACTGATAACATCTGCAAATGGATGCCGCGGATGGTCAAAATAGGCATCTGTATGTGTTGGCTGGGACAGAGCCTCAATATTCTTGTCTCCGCCGGATGGTAGAGCTGCGTTCGCACTGTTAAAAGTCCACTTTGGCTTGGGACCTAAGTGCGATGACGTGACTTGGGAGACGATTGGATTCAAGAAGATATTTTTTGTGAAGTATTGCCTTTGTGGAGGTGGAGTGATAGACAGGTTTCCTCGATGGAAATTCTTGGGCCCCTCGTCGCCCAACTCAGCCATCTTCAAGGCATCCCTCACCATGACTTGATTGAGCTTGCCCAGATCTTCATGATTATAGACATTTTGAATGACGACAAAGCCATCTTGATGCAATGCTCGTATAGCAATCTCTAGGTTCTGCGCTGTTAGCTTACCCTCATCCAATTCCTTAGACGAGGGGGTGATGGACACTACAACATTTTCCTTAGCCACCATGATGGAAGTCCTTTCGGTATATCTCTACTACATTCACAAAAGAGAGACCATAATGGACCACGATCTTGCTGGAAATAGCGACACCGCAAAGACTGAACGTCTCACCCTTCGATCGATTGGAGTTAACACGGATGTGGGAAGCCCCGTGAAGAATGTAACCCCCATGAAAGCCCACGATCCTCAACATGATACGTGGGGATACTGTGGAGACCTGAGGTCAGTTTGCAGGAACAGGGCTTGATTTTGTTGGGTGCTGCAGATCCCATCCGTCTAACCCAATGTACTCCGTAACTCATTGAGTGAACGAGAATCAGGGTTACTCTGCATTAGCGCCAACCACGAACTACCGGCTTACATTGTCCAGCTTTCGACGGAGGGTATCAATGCGTACCAGATACTCAAGTACCAAAACATTCTGGCATCTAACACGGAAATCCGTATGACAGTTCACCTATTGTTCCTTGCTCGTCAGCACTACCTACCTAGAGAGTTAGAGAACGTCGGGTCAATTTTGGCATTCTTTGTGTAAATCGAGCCACCGTTCATGTATCCAGTGTTCAAGAACAGCTACAATCCTAGACACGTGGTGCGATAGAGTCCCAGGCTAGACAAGGGCCATGAAAGCCAGCGGCGACTTTCAGACAGCAGCAGCGTTCGTGCTTCTTATGAGCCTGTCATTGTTTGGCGTTCGGAGCCTCCACATCTTTGCGGCTCGAAACGGCATGTTCAAGTACTTCCTCGATGCCCTCGACAGCAATAAAACGCCGAATGGCCATTCTTTACAAGTTATCACGACAAATGGCCGCTTCCCCAAAATTGATTGGCAGCTCAGAGCACCTGCAGTCTTCGTTCTGGCTTTCACCGAAAACCTCGCGCATCCAGATACGACATTGGCAGGATTTCTGTTCCTGGGCGCCTGGGCCCCGGCCTGGACTTTGATAGTCTTGGAAAGTTTTAGGAAATGCAATCAGGGGACTTTGGCATCGCAGTATGTTTCCCACTCCCTATAGTACGCTCGCCGCCGCTTTGACTGACCATAAGTACCTCTCTATTACAGCATCTTGATACCAGGCTTGATTATTTTCAACCATTCACACTCTGTAGGAACACCATTGTATCTCGCTATACACCTCCTACTAGCTGCTTCGGTCACCGCAACGACTGCCGACGATTTGAGCATTGCACCACAGAACTTAGCAGCAATTCCGATGAGCTTCATCTTCGGATATATCATCCCTATCGTTCTCATGGCTCTCCCGGCACCTAAGATGGTAACGTGGGCTTTCAAGCACACAGTAAGTGGATGGTACCAGCAGTGGAATTTGTTCATTGCCTTTTTCCACTATGTATACGTCTATGTCTTCGCAGACAACATGCAGACCCGTTCTCAATTAAAACAATCTGGCTCAGGCCTTCTCCCATCTTTGCGAATAGTATATGGCTTGGCTATCATAATGGCCTTACTTCCATACTGGGTAGTTTGTGTGATATCTTTCACGGCATGGCTCTGTCCAGGTAAGTTCAACGAGAAGACAGCCGAGTGTTTGAAACCTCCGAACTTACTTCTCCCTACGCTCCCTTATGACCGGAGGAAAGCTAGTGATATGTCTGAAGGCTTCTTGTGGCTGATCCAGTGGGACTATATTTTGGGGACTCTAGGAATGATAGTATGGAGCCTGGTATTGCATTCTAATGCGAGGGAGGTGTATGCAGTGGATGATACCTGGCCTAACATCTTTGTCCGGTTCTTGGTGTACACAATGGTGGGAGGCCCGGCGGCGTTGCCAGTCCTGGTTTTGTGGGAGCGAGACGAATGGGTCTTTGGAGGCCGAGCGTGATGTACATATAATGCCCACATTGATCGACTAGAACCGACCTAGGGCGTGAGCTTGGGCTATGGTCATGTGTAAAGCTTCCTTTGATTATGAACCGGCGTCTCGTATGCAGGAATTTATCGCATGTTAGCTCCAGAATATCCTTCAGAGAATACTTGTGTCTCCGACATGCAGCCTCGGCCCCCAAGGATCCAAAAAATCTCTTTAGTTAGAATGTAAATTTGTCAAGATCGGCACATGAAGATTCATCCCTGCAAAGCTATCTAGAACATATAGTGCTCCCTCTTGGCTTGGAATATTGGGTGTCAGCAGGAATCGTTGTGGACTATCCTCGCTTGACTCGATGCAGCCGCTTCTGCTTGAGATAAAGTTCCAAAAATGAGCGTCACTTCATATAAATATTCCCAGGAACCAAAAGCTCAGCTAAATTCTAAGGAAAGACTCACTCCAATTCTCTGAGTTGCCGCAGCTTCATGGCACGCTGGATTATGCAGCCACCTGAACACACTTGGAAGAGGATTAATATGCAGGTTGCCTCTATGGATGGCATTGGAAATATCAACTAAAGATGGAGAGCAATACAAACCTCTTGCAACACTGTCAATAACCTGGCTGCCCAGTCTCAGTCGCAATGTGGCGGGTCTTTGGCCCACAGCAATGGAATTTTACAAATGAAGATGGTGAAAACAGACCACGAAAGGAACATCTCAACTTTCACCTTACGCCCAGGTGTCGGTTCCGCACCTGGGTCCATATCCCTCAAATTCCATCGTAGGCTGGTGACTAGCTGCGCTTCCTTTTTCAACCAAATGCCGGGGAGATGTTTCATTCTGTTGATAATTATATCGCGATTACCAATATCGACCGCCTCAAGGCCAGCAACATACAATGGAAAATCAATATCATTGGAGCACCTAGAGTCTGCTGGAATGTTGCAGGATTTTCGACAACATTCCGCACATGAAGCCGAATAAGTGCTGTAGTCCAGGGCATGTCCGTCAGATTGGCATGGGCGAGAATGGGGATTGCCGATTTTATAGCAGTAGATAGATGATTGAGGTCTGTCCTTAATCCGGGGCACTCAACTCAGCAGCGTGTTAAGGCTGATACTAGGCGTCACACATTGTGCTTTTGGCGGGGCAGATCGGTTGCTCAACTTCCTCCACAAGGAAATTAAAGCGATTTTCGGAGATTCTGACCTTTTTACTGACACTGGCTGTGCCGATATTTCCAGCATCCTCGCTCAGACATGTAGCAGGAGATAACAATTCGGATGTGGTAGCAACCTTGGAAGTATTAGTGGAGATGTAATTTGAGGTTAGAGCATATCCTTGGCAGTCACTGGGGTAGGCTTGCCGAGTGCCTCGTATTTGCGGTCGGAGCTGATGGCCAAGCAAGGAAGCACTTTACGCGTGAATAGATCGCGTTTTAGGCCTAGCTCCAGGCAGAAGTCGCGCTAGGCAGGGTATCGCTGCCTTTGATTGGTGTGCGGTGGTTCTCGATTTGGTGACTTTTTTACGCCCTTATTACATATCCACCAAGTGGTTCAAATCGCAGGCTTCCCGTCTCCCTCATGCTCAATCTTTCAATCCTCCTCTCTTGGTTCTAATCAACAGCCGACATGGCACCTCGAGGGCGCTCATTGAGGACTTCAGTCTCCAAACAATCGTTATGTAAGTCACCAGTTGCAGCCAATTCAATATTATTCAATGAACTCATACCTTTCGAAGCCTCAAAAGTCGCCAACCCCCAATCATCCACCCCCTCATCCAGAAATCCCTCGAGACGCAGCACTAGGAATGCTAAAGCGATCGAGATTCCCGACTCAGACAGCATTGAGGAGATAATCAGTTCAGATCCAGCTGCTAAGGGCATCTTCGAAGGCGTCGTTGTCCCCTTGGCTAGTCGATCTAGGCTCCGTCCTGGGCAAACAATTGCGTCAACTTCCACAGCTCCATCCTCAATTGCCGACTCCCTTGAGTCCTCTAGTTATGAGACCCCCGGAACCAGTACTGCCCAAACCCCGAACACCGTCAGTCGACCTGCTTCCAAGCCCAAGATCGGCGCAACCGCCAGAGCCATGGAGCTGAGTACTTCCAACTTTGCACTTGGGAGTAGTAAGAAGAGAGGAAAGCGTGGTATCCCTGCAGTTACTGGATATGAGCAGGAGGACAATGACGCAAAGATTGCAGCCAAACTTCAGGCAGAGGAATATACTTTTATGATATCGGATTCTGAGGAGTCGGATTTGGAACCACTCTCCAAGAAGCGCAAAGTCCTCCGAAAGCCTCCTTCCGGCATCATCAGATTGTCCGACTTTACAGACGGAGATGAGATTACTGCTCCCAGTAGAAAGAGAGCTTCCCTTGTTACTCGCCAGCTACCTCCCCCCAGCCGCAATGCTGATGTCTCTGTTGAACATTCTGAACTCTCGTCCCTGGAGTCAACTTTCGAGGATGATGGTTCAGATTTTGATCTCCAATCAATGTCTGCTACCCCGTCTGATGCTACTCCATCAGAGATAAATGCCGATGACTATGCCGCCTCTATTGCCTCCATGCACGGTTCTGCTGGCGGAGCGAGAGCCGTTGTCAGAGGTAACCGTGCCGTTAGACGCGGACGCTTGAACCTGAATAAGCGCCGCCGATCCGTTGGGCGAAGACGTGTCGACCGAGAAGAATTTGAATGGGATCCCGTGAAACGACGTCAAAAACGTGAGCGTAACAAACTTGAGCGTTCTCATCCAGAAATCATTACTATGTGGCCCGATCTCCAAAACATCGATCCGATCAAGCCGATAGCCGCAAAGCAACCTGATTCCATCAATCGAAAGCTAAAGGCCTTCCAGCTAGAAGGACTCGATTGGATGATCAAGCAAGAGAAATCCCAGTGGAAAGGGGGTCTTCTCGGCGATGAAATGGGTATGGGAAAGACAATTCAAGCCGTCAGCTTGATCATGTCCGATTGGCCGGCCAAAGCGCCATCATTGGTGATAGTACCCCCGGTCGCGCTCATGCAATGGCAGTCAGAGATCGCAGATTATACTAGTGGAAAACTCAAGGTTCTCGTTTATCACGCCACTGCAAACCCCAAGTGCAAGCTACTTACCATTAAGGATTTGAAGAAATACGACGTTATCATGGTCTCTTATTCCGGCCTCGAAAATATGTACCGTAAACAGTACAAGGGTTGGAACCGCGACAACGGCATTGTCAAAGAAGACAGCATCCTACACGCCATTAAATATCACCGACTCATCCTTGACGAAGCTCACAGCATAAAGTCAAGAACCGCCAGTGTTGCCAAAGCTTGTTTTGCTCTGGAGGCCGAATATAAGTGGTGTCTGTCAGGCACTCCAGTTCAGAACCGAATTGGAGAATTCTTCTCTTTACTCCGCTTTCTGCAGGTCATGCCCTTTGCATGTTACTTCTGCAAGAGCTGTAGCTGCAAGCAATTACATTGGGCTCAGGATGAACAAAAGATGTGCGTCCAGTGCAAGCACAGTGGATTCAACCATGTTTCGGTCTTCAACCAAGAAATCCTCAACCCAATCACTGGGGATGATGCTGGGAGGCGGAAAGAAGGTCTCGATAAATTGCGACTGATCACCGATCGTATCATGTTACGTCGCATGAAGAGAGACCACACTTCCTCGATGGAATTGCCTCCAAAAGACATCGTCATTCACAACGAGTTCTTCGGAGAGATGGAACGGGACTTCTCGCAAAGCATCATGTCCAACTCGACTCGTAAATTTGACACATACGTTGCCTCAGGCGTCATGTTGAACAATTATGCCAATATCTTCGGGTTGATCATGCAGATGAGACAAGTCGCAAACCATCCCGATCTGATCCTTCGCAAAAATGCAGAAGGCGGCCAGAATGTTCTCGTCTGCCGTATATGCGATGAACCCGCGGAGGAAGCAATTCGATCTCGCTGTCGCCATGAGTTTTGCCGTCAATGTGCCAAATCCTACATTCAATCATTCGATGGCGCTGATGGCGATGCCGATTGCCCAGCATGCCACATTCCCCTAGTCATTGATTGGGATCAGCCGGAGATTGAACAGGATGAAGAAAATGTCAAGAAGAATTCCATCATTAATCGGATTAAGATGGACGATTGGACTTCGTCGACCAAGATTGAAATGCTTGTCTATGACCTTTACAAGCTACGGAGCAAGAAGCAGACCCACAAAAGCATTGTTTTCTCGCAATTCACCTCGATGCTTCAACTTGTGCAGTGGAGACTCCAGAAATCCGGATTCACAACGGTCCTCCTCGACGGTAGCATGAGTCCGATCCAAAGACAGAAATCCATCGATTACTTCATGGAGAATGTCGATGTTGAGGTGTTCTTGGTGTCCCTCAAAGCTGGCGGCGTGGCTCTAAATTTGACCGAGGCCAGCAGGGTGTTCATTGTTGATCCGTAGGTTTCTCTTTCCTTACCCATCTACCATTAGCATTGAAATACTAACTTTTCTCAACAGTTGGTGGAACCCCGCCGCTGAATGGCAATCCGCTGATCGATGCCACCGTATTGGCCAACGTCGCCCCTGTGTCATCACTCGCCTCTGCATTGAAGATTCGGTTGAGTCGAGAATGGTACTTCTCCAGGAGAAGAAGGCGAACATGATCAACGGCACCGTCAACAATGATCAGGTTGCACTCGACAAGTTGACGCCCGAGGACATGCAGTTCTTGTTCCGTGGAACCTAATGTTTCGTTTTCCTGGCTCTTGATTCATCAGCAGACTGCTGACTGCTGGTCAGTCAGTATTTTACGTATATCACGATCCGAGTGCACAGGATGGAATAGCGAGGGAGCCAGTTTGTCACATTGGGGGAGAATTCATGAAGATTAACGCGCCTAGTGCTCACATTCACGACGAAGGAATGATTTGAAGGGGTTTGGGTCGCCGCAGAGATACCCTACCGCCTCATGGGCCCACCAACATGTATAACATAAAGGAAGTTCAGAGCACAGATATACCATGCATAGATTAGAGCTTACTTTGTATTTCAAATGAGATAAAAGCTTGAACGACACAATCACTATGCTCCATCCATACTCTCTATTTCGACTTGGTAATCTCTGCATTTTTCTCCAAGGTTAAATCTGACAGTGTGCAATAGGGCGTAGATGGGCGGGCACAGGTGAGTTGACATTAGATCCACAATATTTGGGAAAAGGAACGTTTTCTTCCTACTTGGAGTGTTTCTAGGTGGAAATCTAGGCTATTGAACCCCAGTAGCTATGGATACAGGAACAATACACAGTCCGTCCATTCACCTATCCGAGTCTTTTCTCCTAGGATTCCGTCTGACAGGCTCTCCAACAACCTGAAATCTTGTGTTCTTGACTAGCCGCCGCTCAAAACCATTTAGTGAGCTGAACAAAGGGTGGTTAGCGACTTTATTATAGGGCTGCTGATGTCAGGATGCGAACTCATTTGGATTTGCTGACAACATACACGGCGGACAGCTTCAGCGACGATTGCATCCACAGCAAGTGAACCGGCATGGGAAACAACATAACTGAAATATTCGATAGTATCGACAACCACGGTCGTGATCATCCCAGGCTGCTTCTGCGCTAGGTTTCCCTTTGCTCTCTGGAACGATCTCAGTGATCAAAAGACTGAAGAACCCACCGATGCCTGCGAAAATAAAGTACAGCTTGCCAGGAGGTAATTTGTTATTGAGAATCGGCACCAGTTGGGCCACCAGAAAGGTGGAGAGCCAGTTCAAGGCAAGGGCCCAGCTAGATGTCGCTCCAACAGCCTCGGGGCCGACAAGCTCGCTCGCTAGGATGAATGGAATAGGACCAAGGCCAACACCAAAGCTGCAGACGAAAAGCGCAAGACCAACAATGGTAAGAACTCGATTATCCTTGGCAAGGCCCTCAGCGAGCATGATGGAGGCAGATCCCATTCCAGATATTGAGGTCAAGAGACACTTCTTCCGTCCTACCCTGTCAGCCAGCGGAGAGAAGATCAGAGTAACCAGAACATTGGCTGAGGCGACAATGATTGTTACCAGTGCAGCCTTTTTGGGCATGATTTCTCCTAAGATTGAGACGCTGTACATGACCACGCTGTTGATACCAGTAAGTTGTTGAGCTATCATTATGGTACTAACAGCAAAAACGGCCCTTCGGTACTTTGTAAGCCTGATTACATCGACGAAAGACTTTGCTGGTTCGGGAGGACTTCGTGTGTCTCTTGATCGTTGAAGTAGACTCTGTTGCTCGGGATCGCCAGAAATATCCCAGTGGTCGATCTCATTCCGGATGTCAGTTCCAGCGCCACGTATGCGTTGAAGAGTTGTCCTTGCATTTCGAGGCTGATTGTTCGCAGCAAGCCATGTTGGCGTTTCAGGAGCGAACATAAGGCCGAAGAAGTTGAAAGCAGCGATAAATCCTGCAGTTGCAAGGATCCATCGCCATTTTGTGTTCTTGGACAGGAAGAACCCAAGGACTTGAGAGATGGCTATACCAGCGTTGATTTGTACCTGAGTAAAAGCACCAAAAAGACCACGTTGGTCTGGAGGGGAAATCTCAGAGACATAGATAGGGCAAACGACGGTGGCCGCTCCCGCTCCAAGACCAGAGAGCACTCGTCCTATGGCTAGAACCCACATCTTTCCTGCAAGAGCCTCTGCAATTGGACCAGTGGCTAGGAACAAGGTCAAGAGTCTCATTGCAAAAAGTCGACCTCTTTTGGTGGCCACGCGGCCAATGAAGAGGGCGCCAACGAGGCCTCCAATTGTGAAAAGAGATTGGATCAAACCCCACTGGCCTGAGTTCATGGGTATACAGTGCGGTAACTTGGACTTGGACGCATCGTAGGTGGGGAGTTTCTTGACTTCACATCTGATGACTTGTTCTGGGGCATTGAGTTCTCCCTACGAAGGATAAGTCCAGGTCGTTCAGGCGATGTTGAGCGGATTGGAAACTTACAAGATGGTAACCAAATTGAAGAGGGCCCAGAGTTGACATGAAAAGCAGGTACATCAGGAAGAAGGTTGGAAGCTTCCGCCGACGTTTGATGGCGTTGCCATTGGGGCGAGTGATGGGCATTTTCACTGTTGATTCAGATGATGGAGCCCTCTTGAGGGACTTGTAACCACTACTGGTTCGGGTCAGTATAGCTCGATCCATGGTTCTTTGGAAGCGGATAACATGCGAAAGAGGAATTGGCCTCGTCCAGGCATCGTACCAGCGACTCACCTTATATCGATCGATAGAAGCCGATAACCAAAGAGATATCGGGATGGAGGAGATGTCTGGATGCGTCATGGTACAGGACAAGTGCAGCCAGGCAACAGAATTGTTTTGGATCCCCATGATGTGGTTGGTGAGGAAGGTGCTTGTCACGGCCACCTCCGATGGGAAAGTGCAATGGGGAAAAGAAGGAAAGAGGTTTCGACAAGGCTGGATTGGTTCTTATCTGGGGAAGGTTCAGCCTGGTCCGTCTTGGCATCTCGTACATCCCCCAGCAGCCGAGCCTCGTACATCTCTTCTACCTCAACGACATTAATCCCCTCGCTCAAGCTACGCCCCAGCATCGGCAAATAGTCCAAGTGATCATCAAATATCGATAATCCGAAAATTGCATATCCAGTTGCCGATATATCTGTGATCGTCTTTTGCATCAGGATCTTCAAAACTCATACGGATCGACGATTCACGATTGATCTGCATCTCGCCCCATTCAGCCACACCTCGGCAACCTCCATCCAAGACTGCACCTGCTAAACCTCAGTTCCAAGTCTGATAGGAAGCCAGCAAACATTCATTTTCGTTGCTGAAGGAGGAGCGTGTTATCCGTCTCTAACCATGTTAGGGTGGCAAGGCTTGCCCATTGGAAACTCGACAGCCCCTCAACGCTCCAGCAACGGACTCTTTCAATGCTCAACATGTCGAGACCAGGGACAAGCCTCAACATTGCCCAACAGTTAAGAAAGACGACTCAGCTGAGCCTGGTTGAAGGTTAGTTCACACAACCCCAACTTTACCACCTTCTAGGGACTGCCCCTTCACCATCGCTCAGTTCTGGGTATGACTGGGAACCCATCAGATGCTAAGAAAGAGTGATAGACGCCCTTAGAAACCTCGACAAGAAGCACCCTGGCAACAGCTACACCGCGAAGGTCAAAATAGGCCACAAATATAATATTATCGGATTTATCAGTAGTGGAACCTATGGTCGTGTCTACAAGGCTGTGGAGAAGAACCCGAAGGGAGATCCTTCAAGCCCTGTTGGAGCAACCCCAACCAAGGAATTATACGCTATCAAAAAGTATGCTCCTTCAACTCAAGTCTAGGAACTCTCTAACCGTTGACAGATTCAAACCTGAAAAGGAAGGCGACAATGTACAGTATACCGGTTTGTCTCAATCAGCCATCAGAGAGATGTCATTATGCACCGAACTATCACATCCTAACGTTGTCCATTTGGCGGAGATTATTCTTGAGGACAAATGTGTCTTCATGGTCTTCGAGTATTGTGAGCATGACTTGTTACAGATCATTCATCATCATACCCAGCCGACCCGAAGACCTATCCCCGCGACCATGATAAAGTCCATTTTATTTCAGTTGTTGAATGGCCTCTTCTATCTACATCAAAATTGGGTGATCCATCGAGATCTCAAACCTGCTAATATTATGGTCACCTCTTCTGGGCACGTACGCATAGGTGATCTTGGTCTTGCTCGGTTGTTTCATAAACCGCTGTCCTCGTTATACAATGGTGACAAGGTCGTCGTCACTATATGGTATCGCAGCCCCGACCTTCTTTTGGGTGCCCGTCATTATACCCCGGCTATTGATCTTTGGGCAGTTGGTTGCATTTTTGCCGAACTGTTGAGTTTACGACCCATCTTCAAAGGAGAAGAAACAAAAATGGATAGCAAGAAGACTGTTCCTTTCCAACGCAATCAAATGGGTAAGATCGTGGAAATTCTTGGTATGCCTCGAAGGGAAAATTGGAAAGGATTGGCCGACATGCCAGAATACACCCAGTTGCAATCTCTTATTCTTTCACGAGGCGGTGTATCCGGAGGCTTGTATCCAGGTACAACATCTTCGATGAATAGAAACTCGAGCGGTAACAACGGGACTGGGTTAGAGACGTGGTATAACAATTGTCTTAGGCATGCAACATACCCTTCAGACAAGTCACCAGGACAGCGAGGATTTCAACTACTGTCTGAGTTGTTTGAGTACGATCCCGAGCAACGCTTGACCGCAGAGAAAGCTCTCCAGCATGAATATTTCAAATGCACAGATGAAGGTCCAAACAAAGGCAAGATTTGGGTCAGCAATAATTGCTTTGAAGGGCTGGACGAAGTTTACCCCCACAGAAGAGTGAGCACTGAAACGAACGATATTGGCACGGGGAGTCTACCGGGCACGAAGAGAGGAGGGCTTCCAGATGATTCACTTCTTCCAGCAGCCAAAAGACGATAGCATCCGCCTTACGTTGGTTTACGTTGGACGGGCAAGCACATTGTGTATGCAGAAAATTAAGGGCATTCTGCACCTCTCTACCGAGGGCAAGCACAAGAACCAACCGTGTTCGCTATACTCCATTCGTAGGCGAGTGATCAGATTGCAGATCACAATCCACTAGTTTTGGGCGTGAATTGCAGAGTATGTTGGCTTTTTCAGTGGTCTTTCTGATTGTGAAATTGCAACAGCTACCAGTGCAACCTGATTCTAATGGCGAACTAGTGGATGGCAGTTCACTGTCGTCTTCGACTTTTCCCCATGGACGCCAATATGTGTGGTTTTCGCAGCCCATTCGTAGTGGTTTCTGAGTACACACCATCACATCATCATCAATCCCTCGCTGACACCCTCAGCACCAAGCTCTCCGCGGAAACTTTTTCATCAATCACCCTAAAGGATGATTCCGTTTATGCCTGAGGAGTCTTGGCGGCTTGTTGAGGGTTGACCTTCTTTCCATCCTTATTGTACCGGATTCTTGGGGGAGGAGCACGGTTGCGGCGACCTTCTCTCGATCGAACACGCACAATCTTGCCGTGAATGGCGCATGAGACGCAGTATTGCAACTTCAGGTACATCTTGGGGACGGCGTAGTCGGCGAAGACGGAGGCATCGGAGATATCACCTGTAAAAGCATCCTGTCAGACAATTCTGCAAACCAAATTCGAAGCTTTCTCGATCTTTTTTCTCAAGGCCGAGAGTGTGGGGGCTCGAGAGGAGGGGGACCGTACGAATAGCGGCAGATTCGACCATGTTGCGGATAGTGAATCTCTTGATTGCTTTATCTTTGGGGGTGCATCGCGAGCAGTTGGAGCATCGAATTGGCTTGACGTGACCACGACCCTTCTTGTTCCTCCCGCTACAAGATAAAAAAAGACAACGTCAGCAACTCGTCGTTTCTCAATACTTTGCCTGCGCAAAAAACCCGGAGACCAGAGATTTCTTCGCTTACTTGGAGGCTCGCTTTTTGACCATGATTGCTAGAGGAGGCGGAGATCAATTGACTTCCGTGAGAATTGCACAGAAGTCTGTAAATCTTCGAGGGGATATATGTGAGGTGGACGAGGCGAATCTAGTTGTCGGTCGTTAGGGCTTGTGGCCGATTTCTTGAAAGGCCCCGTGTGCGCTCTGCCAAGTGTTGCATATGCCAAGACAAGCTAACCTCATTCCAAATTGTTATTAAAGCAGCCCATTTTTATGTCCAAGCTTGTCTTGGATACCCGCCGCTTTACCATTCAGCTCTCTAATATCTTAAAGCGGCTAATCTGCAAGAGGCCCCGTCTTCCGAGATTTTTAACGATCGTCGCTAAAGGCCCCAGATGCTTGTTCCCGCTAATCAATTGGCGCTGGTACTAGCATGCCGTACTTTTTGGGCTGGTGACTCTTCAAAATTCTACTCGCCGTCAATGAATGATTTTGGTGTTCAAACCCCAACTTCTTAGCAGGTCCAGGCTAGGCACCTCAAGTTCAGCACCTATACCGAGAGCCCCTCAGGCAGGCTCTTCCAACCTTGGCTGAAAGGTCCCAGGATCACAGAGAGGGGTCCTTTAAAAACGATGATTGGTAACAGAAGCTCCCAATCAACCTGGCACAAGAGAGTCTTGTGCACCGCCAAGGCTGTCTGAATCTCCAATGCGCCCTTTATATCCTAGTCGAGCCCTTCTTGAGTAAGGCAATCTCAGTAGCCTCATACAAGGTCTTGCTCATGACCAAGATTCGTCCAACCGGGGTGGGCAAACGATCTCTCCTCTGCGAAAGGGGTTTGACACCATCGTGTTTCATGGGGTACCGCCGCCCTTGGCGGCTTTTATTCTGCCTTGGCCTTGCGACACGGCGCAAAGCGAATACGAGGTATGAACATCGGCGATTCTGCCCAAAATGTTGTGCTTCTTCGTCTTGAGTTCTGGCGATGACACAGTGCGTCTATCAAAGGTAAGCAGCTTTTCGCTCAGGGTTTGAGATTTCGCCATGACGACAGCGCCTAGTGACCCAGACCTCACTGAATCGACCATGGCTACCATTGCATGTTCAGGCACCACCACTATTTCCAGCAGCTCCCAGGCGACAGGACTTTCTCAATGTGGCAGCTTCGACGGCGATATTCGTCTTGCGTCCTCAGTCAACGGCTCTGTATCGCTCGATGGCATTGTGACAATCACTGGAGATTTGACTGTCGCATATGGCTCTGACATCGGCAGTCTGAGTGCATCTGAGCTCGTTACAATCGGTGACACATTGAGTATCAGCAATACCGATCTTCTAACCAGCCTTAACCTCCCATCTCTCAAAAATGTTGATACAATCGACATTGATGGCGCGCCAAACTTGACGGAATTCAAGTCTACCAATGGTATTTCTAACGTCACCTCTGTCCAACTTATCGAGACAGGGCTAGGAGACATCGATTGGGTAAAGGCCATTAATCTCTCCAGACTTGAGGTCACTCAAAACTCCGTTTTGAACGATATCTCCCTACCAGTTGTCAATGGCTTGGGTTCTTTCACTTTTGCTCGGAATGGACCTACGCTGAAATTATCCCTATCCAATCTCAAAGCAGCCTATAACCTCACGTTCTCCCACGTCCAAGAAATCAGCCTTCCCTCTCTTGAATCAGTCACATATTCAGTCGGTTTCATCGCAAACGACCTCAAGGGGTTGGCCATCGAGAAGCTGGCCAAGCTCGATGACCTCATGATATGGAACAATACTGCCCTATCGCAGCTTGACCTTCGCAGTCTCACAAATGTTTCTGGAGATATTGTCACGAACGGAAATTCTGCCCTGGAAACGCTTTCGCTACCAAATCTAGCACGAGTACGGGGTGATATTGCTTTGAATGGAAGTTATACAGATATCTCAATGCCGTCACTTGTTGATGTGCAAGGAAATGTCGTTATCCGGAGCTCCGCTAACCTAGATTGCTCATCATTGGAGCACTACGATCAGAGCGACGTCTTCAAAGCCCAGTTCAATTGTACAGCATCCGAATTAGCGGTTACACCACCAGCTCCAACTGATAATGCAAGTCCAGGGACCAACGGTGGAAGCGCACTTTCAACAGGGGCTATTGCTGGCATTGCAGTGGGTGCGGTGCTTGGAATCCTCGCGCTTGGGTTGCTTGTCTGGTTCCTATGGCGAAAACGTAGAATTACTAGCGCTGCAAAAGATCAAAACACTGATTCAAGACCCCATACCTTGTCTGACAGCAAATTCGCACATGGCCCTTACGAAGCCGACTCCCAGGCAGTCGATCCTGCCGAGCTCCCCACTCGGCATAACCTCCACCCAAGTATCGTCCATGAGAAGGATGGCTCTACTCACATCGGAAGAGCAGAGTTGTATTCCGACCATCCGGAACTACATTCTGAACTGCGAACAATGACCCAGAATATCTAGCCTAGAATACGCCCATGTTTGATCTAGTCACGTTTCATCTCTTACTACACAACATCATCCTGGAACGGCTATCAACGATGACCCTCAACTAAACTGGATTCTACTTAACCACCTTCTACGAGTCGCCCCACCTTCATACCCGAAAGTTTACCTCCAAGGGGCCATACACCTCTCCGAGGGCAGTTCCTGACCTTCAACACTTTTTTCATCTAGCTCTTTTGAAGGGGTGCGATGAGAATAGCCATTGATGGGACCCTTGTGGGACTTTCTCAGTCAAGGCAGCAACTCGTAGTACACCCCAGCGTCCTTGATGCTAGGAGCGCATAAAGACTACGCCAATGCTGCGACACTGCGAGTTTGAGCAGGCCAGTATTTCTGTACGAACTCAAGCGGCTCCTTCAACCATGGCGTTTCCATGTTATGATCCCTGTCAAAAACGTGGTGACCCGTCTGCCAGCTCAAATGCATCGGTATGTCGGGTTGGAGCCTTTGCAGCTTTTTCGCCCATGCTTCCGAGTCCTTCCACGAAACCTAGGCCAGGTCAGCGACAACCAAGGCGCTGGATTAGACTTGATACATACCGCTTCATCCTCCTTTGAGTGCACTAGTAGGATAGGCGGCATCTTCGGCGCTGTTTCAACACTGCTCATGGGGTCAATCCATGCCCTGTCACCATCGATATCGCAGAACTTGTTAGCCTGAATCAGGGCGCGGTGAAGATCCATCCTGCTGCCGTACTTGGCTCGAGTGCAGATTTTACCGGGCTCCAGGCCTGCCAAGTGCTCCTCTATGAGAGAGTAAGGAAGTTCCGGATTCAACCTATAATCGAGTTTGGCTTCCTCTGAAGTCATATTTTCTGGAATTTTGAACAGCTTCCCGAGGTCAATTCCAGGGTACTGTATAAAAAGAACTTTGATAGGCAATTTTGTCATGCCCAATAACGCGGATTGCGCCGTATAATAACCCCCGGCACTCTCACCACCAATAAGCAGATTGCTTGCATCTAGCTCAAGCCCGGGAATTGACAGTTGAAGCACCTGTTGTGCCTCCTGCTCAACCCACTTCCAGAACGAGCGCACATCCTCGATACCGTCTGTCATCTCGTGTTCTGGCCGAAGACGGTAGTCTGGTGTGAGCACTACGGCCCCGTGCTTGAGTGCTAACTCGAGGAAACTGCCGAGCAGATCAGCAATCGATGTTCTCGACCGGGGAACTCCCTTCGCCGCAACTCACAATGGTCTGAGAGAAGCATCTGCCTCTCCTTCTGTCCAACCACCGCCATGAAATCTCACCAGCAGAGGCCGGGGTCCCGCAGGGAGTTCCTTGGGAATGACGAAGAAAGCATGGATGGGTTGGGAATTGACATATTTGTAGACCACACGGAAAGCATCAAACTTGTGAAGGATTTTCAGCGTGTTGCTCCACTGTTTTGTTGGGTCAATGGTGTAAGGCTCCATTGTGCTGTGGCGGGTAATGGATTGTTGTGGTCTGGAGGAGAGACTTTTGAATTGTTATGCAAAGATGTCTTGGGACGCTGAAATCTGCCACTCAACCAGCACCTGCCAAAAAGCAGATAGTGTATATATATGCTTGAAAAGATGAGTATTATTGATGGTATGGACTATGAAAGTGACCTAGGAGTAGCCACGCCCCACAGAATCATGACCAATCAAGGACAATGGTATTCCCCACGAGTATAAGATGGCGGAGAACAAGGGAGTTGTATATACGAGGCTAGGGCCCCTTGGACGAATTTAGGCGAGCACTCGTCGACTCGCGTGGGACTTGTTGATTCTGCTTGGCAGAAATTTCCAGTCGACTCAGCGATTCCCACCTGTTCAAGGCTCCTCAACCTCGAGGCTCTATTTAGCTGATGCTTTGTCTGGATCTCCTCAGAACTGATCTCTTTGTCGAAGGTCCGCAAAAGTGCATACCCTTCAGGAGATAGTAACATCATTGCTTCTCCGGTTCCTTTCTCCCACCAACCACCAGTGCACTTCTTCTTTCCTTTCCTCGTTATTGTAATCAAACCTCAGACGCAGTGGCAAGGGTTTCTTGTACTGCTCTTTGAGCATCTGTCTACCCAAATCCCGACTACCAAGACCTAGAGCCGTGTTTCCACTCACATGCATCATAGATGGCTGACCCCCAGTGAACCATCTTGTGCCTCGTCTCCGGTGGGGTTTCAGGCTATTCTCGGTTCCATTCTGAAGGTTCTGTTCGATTTCCCCACTATAGATACCATAAAACTACTAGATACAAAGATCGTCGCCATACCTTGGTAATCATCATTCGTAGATATCAAATGATATCGATCTTTGCCGGGGAGCATCCCCGTTTAATGTGTGGTCAAAGGTTTTGTCCAAAGTACATGATATCCCCCATAATCTAGACTCCCAGGTTAATCTAGTTTGAGTCATCATGCAAGATTCAGACGGATCAATCAACATAAAATCATTCTTGTGCCTCGTTATGCATGATATACCACCTCGATCTTATGAATTTATTATTGACGTGCAAAAATGTCCAATATGTCGATTTTCCTCAACCAGAGACAGAGCGACAAAATAATAGCTGTGGTATGCTTTTAGGCTAGCTCTTAAGTTACTCCCGCTCTACAGAGCCAAAGCTTTGTACTTATATGTGTAGAATATCACTTTCCACGAAATCCGTAGGCCCAGCTACTCGTGAATCTCGACAGATGATATGACTAATGTCCCTGACTTGAAAGCAGCAATACCCATATTCTACATCAAGTTAGTTCATATGCCAAGGCCATATGATGTCAGATTTGGAATGGCCTTGTCCAGGAAGCAGTATAACTACGATAAGAAGGTTAGACGAGGCACGTGAACCCGTAAGAAAATCTTGAAGCCTGCGATTGGACGTGGAGGGATCCCTTGTTTACAACCCAAAATCGCGCATCCCCGAAGATCTGGGCGGGCACCACTCATTGCCAATTGGGCTCAGCCTGGCAACCAATCCGTCAAACTTCGGACCTTTGGATTTGCTGCTTGTTTGCTCTCCTGAAGACTAAACCAATCGACACGCTCTGTGTTTTGACTTGCATTCTCAACACACAGACCATCTCGGTCACGTTCCCTGCGATCCGTCTCCCTTGCCCATCATGTCCAGCCAAGTCAGTGGTACTTACAGAGGCACTCCAACGAGCAATCGCCGTGGCCCACTGCCTTTCACGGACAGTCCATCAAGTATTCCTCGTCCGAAGTTGGACTCAGTCAACACTCAAGCCCCGAGCGAGATGTCTGGAACCTCCACCATGTCCGCCAGTAGACAGAAGCAGAGCAAGAGAGATGAGGTGAGTTTCAAACAGCAGAAGTCGCTATCTGTATGCCTAACAGTGTTTATCAGGCCATTCGACGCAAAATGGAAGCCGACCTCAGCAAGAAGAAGCATGTTCCTTCACGGGCCCGACACACTCGCAAAGCACCTCCCGGAACTGTCCTCGCTCTCAAACCAAGTCAGGCTCTACAGATAAAGCCCAATACTACCGTTGCTGAAGCTGCTCAGCTGATGGCTGCAAAGAGAGAAGATTGTGTCCTGGTCACAGATGATGATGATAGAATCGCGGGTATTTTCACGGCCAAGGATCTTGCATTTCGTGTTGTTGGCGCAGGCATCAAAGCAAGTTCGATCACAATAGAACAGATCATGACTAAAAATCCCCTCTGCGCAAGAACCGATACGAGTGCCACCGATGCTTTGGACTTGATGGTAAGGAAGGGCTTCCGCCATCTTCCAGTTATGGACGAAAACCAAGATATTTCTGGTATTCTCGACATTACAAAATGCTTCTACGAAGCGATGGAAAAGTTGGAGCGAGCTTATAGCTCCTCGCGCAAACTATATGACGCCCTAGAGGGTGTCCAGTCGGAACTTGGATCACATCAGCCTCAGCAAATCATCCAATATGTTGAAGCTTTGAGGATGAAAATGTCTGGTCCGACTTTGGACTCTGTATTGAACGGGTTACCACCGACCACGGTTTCAGTCCGAACATCAGTGAAGGAAGCAGCCCAACTCATGAAGGAGAACCACACGACTGCTGTTTTGGTTCAGGACCAGGGATCTATCACCGGTATTTTCACGAGTAAGGATGTGGTCCTGCGTGTGATTGCGCCAGGCCTCGACCCATCAAATTGCAGCGTTGTTCGTGTTATGACGCCTCATCCTGATTTCGCGCCTTCGGATATGAGCATTCAGGCAGCACTTCGGAAGATGCATGGTAGGTAGTCCACACTCCGTTCGCTGGACCGCTGCTAACATGAACAGATGGTCATTATTTGAATCTTCCCGTTATGAACGAGACTGGCGAGATTGTGGGCATGGTCGATGTTCTCAAGTTGACATATGCTACACTCGAACAAATCAACACAATGAACACTGGTGAAAGCGAAGGGCCAGCCTGGAATAAGTTCTGGCTGTCTATGGATAATGATACCGAATCAATGATATCCGGTGACGGTAGTCATCGCCCTACAACACCTGGACACCGATCCATGTTGGAATCCGAAGCTCATCGTCCCGGTGTGGACCGAGGTGATAGTGTCATGCCACACGAATCTGCTTCCCACCATGGTGGTGATGCACATTCCGAAGTTTTGCCGTCGATTGAGGCTCCAGAGGACACCCCATTTCCTTTCAAATTCAAAGCACCAAGTGGTCGCGTGCACAGAATACAAGTCATCGCAAGTCTAGGTGTAACAGAGCTTGTTAGCCATGTCACAGCTAAGCTTGGTGCCGAACTTGAAGCTGTCGGTGGTGAAGCCACAGTCGAGGACGGTAAACTAGGCAAGGGAGGCTATGCCTTGAGCTACATGGATGATGAGGGAGACACAGTCTCCATTACCACAGATCATGATCTCCTTGATGCCATCCTTCTCGCGCGGCAAGGCAAGCGAGATAAAGTTGATCTGTTCGTGCACGATCCTGCTCAGCCACCAATCCTCCCTACTCTCGACCCACATCCGCAATTATCAAAGCCTCCTACACCACCAGAGTCGATTGCAAAGGAGACGCCAGCAGCAACTGCACTGCCCGAGAGCGAAGAGGATGAGGAAGAGGAACGTCCACAAGTCAAGACAATCCGATCCAAACGACCCCACGGCCTAGGAACACTACAATCGAACCAACAAGAGCAGATCATCGAGGGTGTACCCAACGATCTCCTCCTCCCCGGCGCGATCGTGACTCTTGCTGTCGTCATCGTCGCCGTCTTCGCACTTGGCCGCGCCACCTCGAAATGATTGATTGATACCCACGAACGAGCATTTGTTTCCCCTTCATCGATCTTAAGCTCTCTCAACTCTAATCATGAAATTTTTCTGTGAAGGGGATGGGATTAAATAGCTGAAGTTGTAATTCTTTTTCATGACCACTGGGGTGGAGACTGGTTACCTGTATACCTAGGTAGGTATACAACTAGTGGATGCCTCTTTTCGGGTCTATCATTTTATACGCACGAACAAAGCAGACTAAAGCCAGACCGTTATGGTACGGAGAACATAGCCTATGTATTGAAATCTTGATCTCTATGACGTGCCATTTCTTATGTTGTGCCCTTCCTTGCTTGTAGTCTAAGTATCAAGCTAGTTATTGTTCGTCGATGTTCAATATGTTCTATTGTTCAATGTTTTTGAATATTTATTCTCCGCTCCCCTTCTCGTTATGCTTCTAAACGAAAATACAACATGAACCACAAACCCAAACGTGAATATATTTGTCGTATATGCCCTGGACTGACCCGCACCGATTACCACCTTTGTCCATGGTTTGTCAATAACGGCACTCGCGACTCACCCCATTTAAGGCCAATATTAGTGGTGCCGCCCAAGATGGCCTGTTCCCAGCCCCCTGTCCACGCCAAGTCGGTAAGAGCCTTAGAGACTGAGAGATAATCCGTGACTCGCGAATCGCAGGTAGTTGCTGCTCTCGGGACTTACCCAGGTGGATCGCTTTTAATGTACGATGGAGCTAAACAGTCCACCGAAGCCAGTCCCCTGGAGCAAATCAGCGTGCTTTACTTAATTAGGGGGTGAAAATGTCTATCAGAACCACAGCCTTGTTATAACAGCACATATGATCTACTCCTTCGTTGGTCATGTTGGGATCAAGGTGACCATCAAGTGACACATTGGTGCATAAGTGTAGTCGACGAGAATGTACAAACAATCATAAGTAATTGTACTCCATACTTGGGGCTTGGGGCCTGGGGCCAGGAAATAGTTGTCCGGCGTGATACGAGCGAGATAGCCAGCAGATGTCTTTCGCTAGGGCTGGCTGTGACGGACGGGGGCAATTGAAGTTCATTGTAGCCGGATTATTAGTCGGTTAAGCGGATGATCAGAACACGAAGCCTTCTACAGCAGTTTGGTGTTCCGTCCTCATCACCCTTGCTAAGCCGATTTAAAAGCTGCATCCTCTCCAAATTTACACCAAAGGAATACTCGACCAGTCCTTTGCTGCTCTGGGTAAATCATCCCAATGCTACACCCACCGAGCCAATCATCAGAGCATACTCAGGAGCGGCACTGAACTCGGAAACACGTGATTCGAAGGACCGAAACTGTCAAGGCAGTAAACAGCTATCATTACTAGCTACTGGGGGGGCTTGACTTGCTATCCCCAACCGTTTGCTTATTGGCCTCGCAGCTTTGAAATCTTCTCAAGTTCTTGCTTTTAGGTGCTCTTTGAAAGCCTCAACTGAATCAATCCCCAGATGATGAGCCTGCGAGACGCCGCAATCGCTCTAGCGTCATTAAACAACCAGGTGGCGGCCATGGTGGGTTGGTGGCAGAGTTTAGTGCTGCTAGACAGCCACTGAGATGCAACCTTTGTCAAATTTAGACGAGAGCAGAAAATACGCTATTGGAAAGTTGCCTACGGCCCCGTCTGGACTTCTACATATACGAGGCATTTGCTTTGAGATTACGTTGCCTTGACCCCTAGTTTTTGAGCTGAGTGCCATCATGTTTGTTAACTAGATATCTAATAGAAATATCTATGTCTGAGTACTAGCCACTTCACCATCTTACTTTAGAAAGGCTTTGTGTATGTCTTGTGTCTGTCGTGCGGAACTTAAGATGTATTCGCTTCTCCTCAAATACACAAGTGCCCATGTTCGATTAGCACTCCGGATATACTTTAATATCATTCTCACTATTTTCGCACTCATCGGCGATCGCTGTTGCCACGCTAGAGCTCAAGTCGGACTGCTCCGACACGAAGTTCTTGATACTACACAATTTACAGGATGGTTGCGAGGATCGAGTGCCATGATGATGCTCTGGGCAACGCGACGCAGTCCTGCTGGTTGGTTAGGCATTGTCATGCTACTGGCTAGTTTGTACTGGATTACTACTGATTTGCTCGTTAGCGCACTGGTGGGAACAGTACATGTTCCTGCTCGGTGCGGATTCAATATGACAAGCACTTATGAGGTAGCCATTACCGAACCATTTTTTAACTTCATCACTCCACACGATGTTGGAAATCTGCACGATCTCGTCATGCAATCGCAAGTTACCAGCATATCGAATGGTGGACTTAGCGGCATATACCACAAAGTCAATAGCGATCTTGCCTTTCGGGCTGATGATATGGATGTCATTGGAAAATGGGACTGTACAAATATCGGACAAGACATATCATATCCAGCTTACTCAGATCTCAATAACGTCACCAATGATTTGAGTGAACGGGGTGTCATTTTTCATGATGCAGTCCAGTCGTGTTGGGACGAGTACCCAGGAGTGAATCAGAATAATCATTTACTCGCTTTGAGTGCTGATGCCTCTGATTTTTCAAATAAAACTTTCCAAATTCGAGCCGCACTCGATCTATCGATTAAGGAATCAGATCCGAAGGTCATGAGAATATTCGACTGCACAATGGACGCGCCACCTCTGGAATGGATTCTTGCTAGAATTCCCATTCAAACTACGTTCTCTACCTGGTGCAATCAAATTCGAGGAAAACTGTATGAGAATTCTCTTTGGGTACCACCCGTGGCCCAACCAGGGCAAGCAATTGCTTCAGTCTTCGATGCGATGATTATGATAGCGACTGCAAATGTAAGCCAGACAGGACTCTACACAACCTTGCCAGTACCAGCAAACCCCACGCAAGGATGTCTTGCACCCAGGGCACAAATTCCATTACCGGTAATAGTACTATTCTTTTGTGTTACCATGTCTACAGTTTGCCTACTTGGGTATTGGGTCTATCTAACCTTGGCGTTATGGAGACTGAAGTCAAGAAATCCCAGGGTTGCAAAGATCATTGAAATCAACACTCCCAGCGGCCTTTTGGGATGGATTAAACAGGCTGTATATGAGACAGGTTCTGCACAACAAAACGGATATAACGAGTTAAGAGGCTGGATGTTATTCCCTAGTCTAGACAACAATTGTCTCCAATTGTCTCAATCATGCAACAGTCATGATTTGTCAGAACAGCATCCACTTCAACAAGCTACACCTGTATTGTGATAGTCATAGAGAAATTAACAGCAAACAGAAATTTGTTTCTTTTCCTAATCTCCGTAATTCGGTGATATGCAAGTCTAAGAAATGGAAAGATGGACTTCTGGAACCTTCGTGAATGGCTGTCCATTTTCGGAGACCTAGCCCACGGTCATTGCTTCTTCCCATGCTAAGAGGAAGTCCGAGATAGAAATATCGCGGAGGTTATCCCTGAGGTTATCTCGATTCAAATTTGAAGCTTCCCCGTCTAAAATACGTATTCGCCCCGAGCATTACTCAGCTTGGATTCGCCATGTCACCTTGCATTTGGAGATCCAGCCCTGCAAAGTCGCCTCTATCTCGCCATTGTCGCAACATTTCGAAATACTTCAATGACCCACCGCCATATGGAGCACTCTTTGCAGCTTTGAGCTCCATCTTGCCCTCATTGTTCAAGTACCCAGGTGTGCATTCCTTGTAGTACGCTGCCTTGAACTTGTTCGACTAGATAACTGTATTCACCCAGGCGTTTTCAACAGCCTGTGTGGGTTGCAAAGCGCTTATCCCCCTTCTTTTCGCCTCACTGATAATATAAGCGAAATGTTTCGCGAGTTCCCCAGTTCCATGCAGAATATTCGTGGTTTGAACTGACTGAATGACTTGGACGAGGAAATGATTAGGGAATCCACGGGTTGCCCAACCATGAAATGTAGAAGGGCCATCCTGCCACTTGTCGGACAAGGATAAACCGTTCAATCCAGTCAGGTCGTACCCACTTCTCTGGCAAAATCTGTAGTCAGTTCAAAGCCCGTCGCATAGATGAGACAGTCGAGCTCATAATCCTTTCCGCATGCAACTACGCCGTTCTCGGTAATAGCTTTAACCCCTTGGCCATTGGTATCGATAAGTGTAACATTTGGTCGATTGAAAGTATGTGGGTATTCGTCATGAAAACAGGGTCTTTTGCAGAACTGGTGGTAGAACGGCTTTAGTTTCTCTGCCGTCGAAGAGTTTTTGACGATGGAGTCAACTCGAGCTCGAATTTGCTCCATATTTTCGAAGTCGGCTAATTGGCGTTTCTCCTCCACTTCTACCAAGGAGTCTTTACCAGCCTCGATAGGCTGGACTGCGTATTTTGCGTATACATCCGTCCATCCATCCGAAACTAGGTCTTCCTCTTGGTGACCACCGCTGATAATGGCGTTGAAGTTATCCATTCTCTTTTGCTGCCAGTTCTCCCCAAGGCTCTTTACCCACTGAGGGTCCGTCGGTCGATTATTGCGTACGTCAATACTACTTGGCGTTCGTTGGAACACATAAAGATCTTTTGCCCACTCACCAAGCCTTGGTACAATTTGAACTGCTGTCGCTCCGGTCCCTATAATTCCGACTCTCTTATCTGATAGCTTATGGAGGTTGCTCCTACTATCGCCGCGAGCATAGTTGTAATCCCACCGAGAGGAGTGAAAGCTGTGTCCCTTGAAAGTTTTGAGTCCCATAACGCCTGGCAGCTTAGGTTTATGCATAGGACCGGATGCTGAAATGACAAATCGTGCCCGTATCAGATCATCACGATCTGTGTGGATAACTCAAGCGGATGTCGACTCGTCCCACACAAGGCGTTTTACTTCTGTTTGAAATAGCGTTCGCTCAAAAAGGCCGTACCTTTGGCCGATGTTTTGAGCGTGACTGTAAAGTTCAGAGCTCCTCGCGTACTTCTCGGTGGGCATGTATCCAGTTTCGTAGAGGAGAGGCATGTAACAATAGCTTTCAATGTCACACTGTGCGCCTGGGTATCTGTTCCAATACCTGATCCAGCAAGTTGGGTCAGCTAAATTTGGATACTACAGATAAGGAATGACTTACCAAGTTCCTCCAGCATCACCACCTTTTTCCACCAACTTGATGTCCGTGACTCCCGTCTCGATCAATTTGACAGCCGGGAGCTGGTGACCATATCCTTCGCCAATGATGAGGACTTCGGTTTCGTCATTTACAGAATCTCGAGTGATCCTTTCTGATATATACGGATCATCGAGATATTTGCCATAGAATGGATCACCCCGGTGTATCAAGTGGTATTGATCAAAGCCGGCTGAATTTGCGGCAAGCCTCTTTTCCCGCTCAGCATCATATCTGGCCCCAAGAGCCTTGGTATCGGACGTCGGTTGCTCATCTGACTGTGCGTCAGATTCACTCTCTGAAGTTGGATTTGTGGAAGTGTCAGTTAGCTCGGTGACCACCACGGCGGACCGCAGCTCCGACATCTGCTCTATGCCCTCCTTCATTGTGTATAGAGGGGAAAAAATGCCCTGAGGATAGATCTTCAGCGTCGTTTTAGAAGAAACGGGGTTTATTTACTATTTTCTGAAGTATTTGGACGCCATGTCAGTTTATAGTGATAATTCGGTCTTACCGAGGCATCATTCAATCTCGTTATACTCACTTATGGTCGGAAGCAAATCTCTCGGCTGGCAGGTATTTCGGGTAGGGATCGCAACAGTGTAACTTAGAAACAGCCCACTAACCAGATCGAAGCCCGAGCGCCGTCATCCCCTTGTCCGAGACACATGCTCTACATCCCCCCGCTGAGCTACAGAACTACTGGTTCGTTTGAATAGTCCCCAAAGGAGAGATATTATAGCCTACTATGGCATGTGCCTGGGAGTTCCAACGAGAAAAGCGGCCGTAAAATGAATGGATGGCATGGCCCACCGGTGATCCTCAATGAACTCTACAATGTTCACTTGGGGCTTCTTTGATAATGACTGGTTATCTTACATGCTAGTGCTGTACTTATTATCTCCTCTTATCAACCCTGTTAAAGGCAACTACGGAACACATTATTGTGGCCCAAGTAGCCATAGCGTGCTGGAAGTTGCGGAATATACTATGAATGCCCAGAACATTCGCTCATTTCTGGTTCCCTCTCTCCACAACCTTCTGGGTAGTTGGGAAGGCTACAGGTCTAACGTGGATGCCCAGCTTATTCTTTGCAAGACTTACACCTCAACTAGAAGCTTGCCTACATCATATTAGCTTCTCATCTCCAAGCAGGAGGCCGGATTTCTTGCCTGTATTGACTCCACTGTAGATGTCTCGAAGCGCCTTTTCCGCCTGGCCCAAACCGCCTGGTATGATTGTCTCTCTGGCTTGGAGCTTACCCTCTGAATACCATCGACTGATCTCTCCAAACGCCTGGGCATTTTCATCGGGGTAGTCGAAAACAAGAAACCCTTCCACTCCAGCTAGTTTAGCATAAGCAGCACTTGGGCGTATTGGATGACCTACCTCAGACGCTTGTAGCCGATGTTCAGGTAGTTCTACACAATACTTGAGTAGAGATGACGGCAAGGGCAATAAGGGTCACTCGCGGTCCCCGAGGACTAGTAACTTTCACTTGGCTCACTCCTTGTCTCTGTAAGGGTTTGGAGTAAATTCATATCATCAAAGAAAACTTACCACCACACAGGACGATCCTACCGTGAACCTTCGCTTGGTCCTATGCAAGTTCAAGAATATCACCACGAACTGCTGTACTTTCAGCTGATAGAGCCATTGGTTTTGCTGATATGACTGACCATTGTCCCAAAAAACATCAATTCCACTCTACAGTTTTCATGTCAGCTGGGTCGTGCAGCTACCTGTATGGATATTATGTTTAAACTCACTGTTGTGGCATCTTTAAACTTTTCAGAGAAGTTCGCATCCTTGTAATTCAAGGCACCATCGAAGCCAATTTCCTGAAGCCACCGGACTTTGTCATCGCTGCCCGTCAGGCCGAGAACTGTTGCGCCATTGATCTTGGCGATTTGTCCTGCAATACTTCCTGTTGCCCCTGCAGCGCCTGAAATAACGACGAGCTCACCCTGTTTGACCTTGGCAATCTTTTTCATACCATAATAAGCCGTAAGGCTGGTATAACCTGGACCGAGCGCGAGTCAGCCATTTGGAGGTGATGCATTCACTTGAGCAATAGCAAAGAAGAGTCTGTTCTTGTCAAATATGGCGTGTATGATCTGTTCTAGAATGATCATGATCATATTCCTATAACCGAAGGTTCTCAACGCTCGGCCCTGCACAAAGAATTTGCTTCCGGGAGGAATCACAGCCGGGTTTGGGGTCCACTTTACTTCCGGGCCGAGGCTGGCTTGGGAAGAAACCACACCAAGCAAGCTTCTGCCAACGTTCCCCAGATATTTGTCGCCGAGACGACACCTGAACTATCAGAGAGAATGCAGATGGCTGGTAGATATATCATCGGCATCCTACCTCGGTTCAGAGGTCCCTCCCACGAAAGAGCAAAACTTGATTTCTAATTCTCAAACAGTCTCATAGTCTTGACCCTTCTACACACTTGTCAGCATACTGATGAGATGCCTCTTGGTATCCTCGAAGATCAAAAATTGGAGCACGTCCCCGGGACTGCGCCACTGAAGACGGTTAACAGTCCCCCTAATTCCGAGGAAGGATTCCTGAATACAAGTGCATTGAGACAAGACAGATCGGGAAAGTTCATTCTTGTGCCTCAACCATTGGATGGCCCTAATGACCCATTGAATTGACCTCGATGGAGGAAAGAGATGTTCATCATCACCACAATTTGGGGTGTTGCTTGTGTTGGAGGTTCGTCTTCAGTGTGTCGCTAGTCGAGTCTACTAACGGTAGCAGCAATCGGGCCGCTTCTTGCTCCGGCATATGTTCAGCTAGCGGAAATGTGGAACGTATCCCTGCAGACCTTTTCCTCCGGCACAAACGGCGCTCTCATTTTGTGCCTGGCAGCTGCCACTATTGTAGGGAACGTCACCGCTGTCCAGTTTGGAAAACGTCCGGTCTACCTAGCCGCGGCCATCGGCCTGGTTGTGACAGGGTTCTGGGGTTCAGCGTCAAGGAGCTGGGGGTCTTTCGTTGCCTCTCGTGCCATTGCAGGCCTTTGTATGGCACCAGCGGAAAGCTTGGTCCCGGCTTCAATTGCAGACATATGGTAAGTATGCACCCTCGTTCAATATTTCAACGCTTACAGCGTGATGTTCAGGTATATTCACGAGCGGGTTACTAGAACAGCCCTCTTCAACCTTGCCTTTATGGCGGGGGTGAGCGTTGGCCCACTCATTGCTGGCCAACTCATCCAGACCTACGACTGGAGAGTGTGTTCCTATGCAATGTCTGCAGCCCTTGTAATCAACCGAATTCTGACCTTCTTCATGCCTGAAACTGCCTTCCAGAGGGCTGGAGTGGCCAACTTTGATAGAGGCATTCATTTGGTATGTTCCCGGATCTAGCATTTCCATATACCTCTATACTGAAGGCTTTGAAGGGCGAAAAGGCTGCCGAATGGGAAGAAAGAATTGAAGACCGTGGTGAAGCGCTCGAAAATAGTCAGACCACTGAAACCGCACAAATTCCTCGGAAATCGTTCTGGAATGAACTGGCCTTCTACAGTGGATACTATCATGTCGTCCCCATCCGTAGGACGCTGGTGAATCCACTCAGCGTTCAGGTCTCCCATTGTATTGTGGACATCTGTTGTCTACATGACGGCCATTGTCTGGATAGTGATCTTTGACAATTGGAGCTTCCCAGATCTTCTAAAGTGAGCCATATAACTTCGGCATCTCTGCAGTGGGAAATACATTTTTGTCCTCACTTGTGGCCTCCATTCTTGGTAGTATTGTTGCCAGTCCATTGATTGACGGCGCAAGCAGATTTATGGCTCGGAAAAATGATGGAATATTCGGTAGGGATTTTAGTGCCCGATAGACGGATAGTTTACTGACACCATCTTCACAGAACCCGAGTTTCGGTTACCAGCAATTGCTTGTTATATCCTATTCACGGCTACAGGTTTATTCTCCGCAGGTCAGAGTCTCGGATACGGAATGCCTTGGGACATACCTGTAATCTTATCCTTCAGTTTTATCAACTTCGGCGTGGTAGTGGCCGCAACTGCAGCTATCACATATACGATCGACAGCCACCACAAGCATGCAACAGAAGCAGTCTCGGTAATGGTCTTGATCAAAAATGTGTTTGGTTTTGGTTCGACCTATTTTGCGAACGACTGGATCGCCACTAGCGGTGTACGGAACGTCTTCTTCACTCTGGGGGGCATCACGGCAGCAATCACACTTTCTGCCATACTTATGTAAGTTGCCCAGCATAGTGTTTGTGATCCTATCTCGGACTAACCGACAATGCTAGGTATATTTATGGAAAGAAAATCAGGAGCTTTATTGCCCGACATAATCTTGTCTGAGAATTACCCTCCTCCTGACAAACATTGTGGCGGAGATTCTATACAAGACTGTAGATACCAAAAGCGGTTTACATGCAGTAAATATTTCAATAGTCATGAAGATTCAGTAATTCCGAGTAAAGTCCCGAGGTTTGGGAGTTAACTTCGTGTCGGGCAGATTAAAAAACCGGAGCCATGCAAATTTGGTCGTATGAAGGGGAGATTGAGTTCCGTAATGGGACGCATGCTCAGTATAATTATTACATTGGCCACTTCTTTATATCTACGATCCTGTTGTACCTAGGCAGTCTAAATTGGGAGACAAATCAACCAGTATTCGTATGCAGAGTCGACATTGAGTTCAGTGGCGAGTGGAATCCTTTGTGAGAACGTAGCTAGAATCCAGCCACGAAAGGCTACAGAATTGCCGCCAGAAGAGAAATCCCAGGCTTCTCCATAAGACGTGCCGAGATTCATGCTCAGGGGTGCTAATGATGTCCACCCCCGGTCACTGATACATGACTATCCTCAATCGCCCGGAAATGAGACCAGACCGAGGTTGTCGGATTTGTATGGGATTCGAAATCGTTGCATTTTTGGATTCTCGTGGTCGACATCTGTTAGCTTGGCCAGGTCGCCGAGGTTACTACTTCCACACAGGAGATCAGTACGACAGAGTAGTGTTCCATAAGACATTGTATCTCCCTCCGTACAGTTTGAGATCAAAGAAATCGAATGTCAGCTAAGATAGTCAATCATTTACACAGTTCGACGAAAGCTTATGAAGGGTTCTAGTATTCGGGTTTCCCGTGAGGACCCCGCCAAACCGGGACAGAAGCCTCCGCTAAATTATGGTCGTGGAACTTCACGGGGGCATCGCCGAAAGGGTACGAAAGAGGTGCAAGGGGACGTGGTTTTATCTGCTGTAGAGGTATCCAAACACGCGCAGGAGCAGTAATAATAGTATTTAGAGCAGAACATTGCGCGACCCGCCAATGAAATGTCAGAAACGACAAGGCTGAGGAGTGATGAGGCTGAATAGGTCACGTGACAATCGCCAAGGACCTCCACCGACGGTGACGAACATTATGCTGGCGCTGGCGAGAATGTCTGTTTTGTGTCGACATCTACCCAGCTGTCCATAGGCAGTTAGCTGAGGTCGAATTCAATAGCGAGATATATAAAGCCCTTCTGTTCATTCCTGCCGAGTCGCACGTTCCCATGACTCCATTGCCCAATTAGGAAAGCCGAGCCGCTTATTCAGCTGCGCACGTGAATTTGATTGTGACAACATCCAAAATGACTCTTCGACAACATTGTTCTTTACACCTCTTCCACACTTCTTGGGTTTAGCACACCATTGCTTCTTAACCTGTCGAGGCTCTACCATCTTACTCAGTGATCAATACCAGATACGCAAGATGACCATACCCATTGAGCAAGCGACTGCTGAAGAGCCACCTGCCTTACCTTTCAAGACCGGCGGCCGGCTACGCCGGAAGCAAGAATATCTGATCTTTTACTTCTGTGCCATTTCATCATGGGGATTAGAGATCGCCGCTGCATGTCTAGGGTCACTCTATGGAGCGCAGAGTCATTATTTCATTGCTACCGTTGTACCGTTTCTTGCCACCCACTGGTAAGCAGTCTAGCAACCCCGTCCGAGCTTCAACCTACTCACTTATTGGCGAATATAGGATAGCTTTCCTTCAGACGTGTTGGATGATGGCGACGGCACCACGTCACACGATCGCAGACCGGATGGCGTATCTCAACCTCGCCTGCAGATTTCAAAGACTATGCGCCGTAAGCAATCCACTCCTCCAGCACAGCCTTTCACTAAATTCTCAGCCTACTGCACTTATAGGGATGGTCACCTGGGCCGTCGGTTATCGCTTTCGTGGTAAAGCTTCGAGTCAAGCGTACTGGATTATTTGGCTTGTGGTTTGGATCTTGAACACCGTGGTTTGTATCATGAACGTTTACAACAATATCGACTGGGAAAGCGATCAACTATATCGAATTGCTCCGGAATACCCCCAGGGAAACTTTTGGCTCGCAGTCCTGGGAATCCGGTCAATATGTCGAACCAAGCGCAAACCTAGTAACTTGTCTTGGGGATAGAGTACGGAGTACCTGGGACGTCAAGGGGCTAATTTGTGCCTACTATATTCCTAAAGTGAAAAGTCAATGCAGGATATCCCATCATCCTTGCTCATACCGTCCTTTGAGGTATATATCAAAGCATCATACTGTAAGCAGAGTGAATCGAGGAGGTCAATGCGAGGGATCGATCTGCATGTTATATATTTCTTTCCAAATAGTCGGTATCCTAATTATCGTCTTCAACTCACTATTTTAGCTGTAACTATTGGCACCACCCAACCCCATCAGCCCGCCAGCCTCTCGCACGCATCAATATCGACCAGGGTGCCAAGTGAAGCGCGATGACAGGTGCTAGCTGGCTAGCGCCGCCTTGAATCCGACAACATCTGTGATGATCGTATCGCCAGCGAAACGCAGCCCATCGACCGAACGCTTCGCCGCCTCCGCATCACCATAACCACAGGCATCCTCGATCAAGATTGGAACGATGCCATGGTCAGTAGCGTGGCGGCAGGTCGGTTCGATACCAATCTCCATCGCGATACCGCAGATTGCGAGCGCAGAGAGGCCAGCGTCGCGCAGTGCCATC
>Ga0105239_10000486_pt1 | contig 57901 bp, 51 predicted proteins | sample KBSC44metaG_FD_92761 | JGI IMG/M metagenome (GOLD analysis project Ga0105239, IMG submission 92761) | Corn rhizosphere microbial communities from Kellogg Biological Station, Michigan, USA - KBS C4-4 metaG | ecosystem: Host-associated > Plants > Roots > Rhizosphere > Soil | place: Michigan, USA...
CATCCCGACCTTGATGTCCGAATCGAAGGAAGGCATCACGCGGGTGCGGCTGATCGTGCAGAACCTGAAGGACTTCTCGCGCGTCGACACGACCCAGGAATGGGTCCTGGCCGACCTGCACCACGGCATCGATTCGACGCTCAACATCGTCAACAACGAGATCAAGTACAAGGCCGACGTGGTCAAGGCATACGGCGCGATTCCGGACATCGAATGCCTGCCGTCCGAGCTGAATCAGGTGTTCATGAACCTCCTCGTCAACGCATCGCACGCCATCCAGGCCGAACGCGGTTCGATCACGATCCGCACCGGCAGCGGCGAAGACGGCAGCACGGTCTGGGTCGAGGTGGCAGACAACGGCAGCGGGATCGCCAAGGACAACCTGAGCCGCATCTTCGATCCGTTCTTCACCACCAAACCGATCGGCAAGGGCACGGGGCTCGGTCTGTCGCTGTCGTACGGCATCGTGAAGAAGCACTTCGGCCAGATCGACGTCACCAGCGAGGTCGGTATCGGCACGACGTTCCGTGTCACGCTGCCGGTGAAACATCCGGCCGAGGCATGAACCTCATGGCGAGTCCGGACATCGATGCCTGCGCCGCCGTCGACCTCGGCGAGGCCGGGCCGGCAACGCCGCAGAAGGCGGCATGGACCGTGCTGTGCGTCGACGACGAGCCCAACATCGTGTCCGCATTGCGCCGCGTCTTTCGCGGCACGGGCTACCGTGTGCTGACGGCGAACAGCGGCGCCGAGGCGCTGGCGGTGCTGGAGGCCGAAAGCGTCGAGCTGGTGATCTCGGACATGCGCATGCCGGTGATGGACGGCGCGCAGCTGCTGTCACGGGTCCGCGAGCGCTGGCCTGACGCCACGCGGGTGCTGCTGACAGGCTACGCCGACGTCGCGTCGACCGTGCACGCGATCAACCACGGCGAGGTCTACCGCTATATCAGCAAACCCTGGAACGACGAGGAACTCCTGCGCACGGCGCACCAGGTCTTCGAACGCCATGCGCTGCAGCGCGAGACCGTGCGGCTGCAGGCGCTGACGCGGCAGCAGAACGTCGAGCTGGCCGAGCTGAACAACAGTCTCGAGCAGAAGGTCGCGGCACGCACGCTCGACCTGTCGCTCGCCAACGAGAAGGTGAAGCGCAACTATCTGACCTCGATCAAGGTGTTCTCCAACCTGATCGAATTGCGCGGCGGGGTGCTGGCCGGTCATTCGCGCCGCGTCGCCGAGCTGGCGCGCAAGACCGCATGGGCCATGGGCCTGGACGAGACCGACGCGCAGCAGGTCTTCGTCGCCGGCCTGCTGCACGACATGGGGCAGATCTGCCTTCCCGACAGCCTGCTCGCACGCTCGGTCGCGCGGCTCGGCGATGCCGATCTGGCCCAGTACTGCAAGCACCCGGCGCTTGGCGAGCAGGCCTTGATGGCGATGGAAGACATGCAGCCGGTGGCCGCGCTGGTCCGTGCGCATCATGAGCGCCACGACGGGCAGGGCTTTCCGGACCGGTTGGCGGGCGACGCGATCCCGCGCGCGGCACGCATCCTGGCGGTCGTCGACACCTACGACGACCTGCAGAACGGACACCTCAGCGCGGCGGTATCTCCGGCCGAGGCGCGGATGCTGATCGCCCGCGGCCGCGGCAGTGCGTTCCACCCGGAAGTGGTCGACGTGTTCCTGCAAGTGCTGATGGAAGCGACACCGGGCGCAGAGAGGACGATCCCGACCGGCTCGGACGAGTTGCAACCAGGCATGACGCTCGCGCGTGAGCTGGTGTCGAGCGAAGGCGTGATGCTGCTGGCGCCTGACCAGGTGCTGACGGCCGAGCTGATTCGGCTCATCCGCCTGCGCGAAAAGCGCGACGGGGTGACGTGGACCTTGCACATCAAACCGTCAAGAAAGGCGTGACGGCCCTATCCCCCGACGGCCGGGTCGCGGGATGCGCTGCCGGCGCGCTCCTCGGACCAGCCGCCCCCCAGCGCCTTGTACAGCGTCACCAGATTCGACACGCGCGACAGCCGGGTGCCGATCAGGTTCTGCTGCGCGCTGTACAGCGAGCGCTGCGAGTCCAGCACCGTGAGGTAGCTTTCGACGCCGCGCGTGAAGCGCGCCCGTGAGAGCGTATCGGTTTCGGCCGTGGCGTTCACGAGCGACTGCTGCGCCTGCAGCTGATCAGTGATCGTGCTGCGCTGGGCGAGTGCGTCCGACACCTCGCGGAACGCAGTCTGGATCGCCTTCTCGTACTGGGCCACGTCGATGTCGCGGCTGACCTTGGCGACATCCAGATTGGCACGGTTCGCGCCGCTATCGAAGATCGGCAGCGAGATCTGCGGCACGAACGACCAGGTGCCCGAGCCGCCGCGGAAGAGGTCCGACAGGTCGGCGCTGGCCGAGCCGGTCGAGGCGGTCAGGCTGATGCGCGGATAGAACGCCGCGCGCGCCGCGCCGATGTTGGCATTGGCCGCCTTCAGCTGGTGCTCGGCCTGCAGGATGTCGGGCCGGCGCTCCAGCAATGCCGACGGCAGGCCGCCCGGCAGATCGGGCAGCGCATTGAGCGAGTCCGCGAGCTTCGCCGGCAGCAGTTCATCCGGCACCGCGGAACCGACCAGCAGCACGAGCGCGTTGCGATCCTGCGCCACCTGCGCGGTGTAGCGTGCCACGTCGACACGCGCGCTGTCGACGCTGGTCTGCGCCTGCCGCAACGCCAGCGCGGACGTGATGCCGACCTCGAAGCTGCGCTGGGTGAGCCGGTACGACTCGCTCTGGCTGGCCAGCGTGCTTTGCGCGAGGACCTGCCGTTCCTGATCGGCGCCCAGTGTCAGGTAGGCATTCGCCACCTCGGCGACGAGGCTGATCTGCGCGCTGCGCCGCGCTTCTTCCGTCGCGAGAAACTGCTCCAGCGCCTGCGCGCTCAGGCTGCGCACGCGACCGAACAGATCGAGCTCGTATGCGCTGACGCCCACGCTCGCGCCGTACTGGCGGCCGATCTCGGGATCGGCCGGCGCACGCAGACCCTCGGCGGTGCGCGTGACGCTCTGGCTGCCGGAGGCATTGACGGCAGGGTACCGGTCGGCGTCCTGCACCCGGTACTGGGCGCGCGCCTTCTCGATGTTCAGCGTGGCCACGCGCAGGTCGCGGTTGTTGGTTAGCGCCAGCGCCAGCACCTGGCGCAGGCGCTCATCGGCAAAGAACTCGCGCCAGCCGATGTCGCCGGCCTCGGCCGATACGGCGCTGGGGGCGACGGCAGCCACCGGATAAGCAGACGGCACCGGCAGCGCGGGCCGCTCGTAGGCGGGCATCAGGCTGCAGCCGCTCAACACCGCGGCGCAGGCGAGCGTGATCCAGGTCAGGCGGGTCATGTCAGTGGCCTTCCAGCAGAGGGGTGTCGATGTGAGCCTGCGGCGGCGCGGCCGCCGCCTTGGGTCTCGCGAACAGGCGCCGCACGGTCACGAAGAACAGCGGCACGAAGAAGATCGCCAGCGCCGTGCCGGTGACCATGCCGCCGACCACGGCGGTGCCCAGCGCGTTCTGCGCGCCGGCACCCGCGCCCTTGCCGAGCATCAACGGCAGCACGCCGAGGATGAAGGCCAGCGAAGTCATCAGGATCGGACGCAAGCGCATGCGCGCCGCGGTGAGGGCCGAATCGACCAGCCCCATGCCCTGCGCAACCAGATCCTTCGCGAACTCGACGATCAGGATCGCGTTCTTCGACGCCAGGCCCACCGTCGTCAGCAATCCGACCTGGAAGTACACGTCGTTCATCTTCCACGTCAGGATCGCCGCGACCAAGGTGCCCAGCACGCCGAGCGGCACCACCAGCAGCACCGAGAACGGGATGGACCAGCTCTCGTACAGCGCCGCCAGGCACAGGAACACCACCAGCAGCGACACCGAGTACAGCAACGCGGCGTGGCCGCTGGCCTCGCGCTCCTGGCGCGAAATGCCGGTCCACTCGTAGCCGATGCCCGCCGGCAGCTCCGCCGCGTGGCGCTCCACCAGATCGAGCGCCTGGCCGCTGGAGAGCGCGCCGGGCAGCGCCATGCCGAGGATCTCGACCGACGGCACGCCGTTGTAGCGCTCGCGCCGCGGCGACCCGGAGGTCCAGCCGGCCTGCGCGAAGGCGCTGAACGGCACCATCGCGCCGCCGGCGTTGCGCACGAACCAGTTGTCGATGTCGTCGGGCAGCATGCGGAACGGCGCATCGGCTTGCAGGAACACCTTCTTCACGCGCCCCTTGTCGATGAAGTCGTTGACGTAGCTGCTGCCCCAGGCCGTCGCGAAGGTGTCGTTGACATCGGACATCGACAGGCCCAGCGCGCCGACCTTGTGCGCGTCGATGTCGAGCCGGAACTCGGGGCTGTCTTCCATGCCGTTGGCGCGCACGGCCACCAGGCCGGGCTCCTTCACCAGCGCCGCCAGCAACTGGTTGCGTGCCTTCATCAACGCGTCGTGACCGAGGTTGGCGCGGTCCTGCAGCATCAGGTCGAAGCCGCTCGCGTTGCCGAGCTCGGAGACCGCCGGCGGCGCGAAGGCGAACACCGATGCGTCGCGCAGCGCCAGGAAATGGCCGATCGCCTCGTTCGCCACGGCCGACGCATTCAGGTCCGCGCGGGCGCGCTCGTTCCACGGCTTGAGCTTGACGAAGGCGAAGCCGGTGTTCTGGCCGCTGCCGGCGAAGCTGAAGCCCGCCACCGTGAAGATCGAATCCACCGCGTCCTTCCGCTCGACCAGGAAGTGGTGCTCGACCTGCTCGATCACCTCGAGCGTGCGGTCCTGCGTGGCGCCGGGCGGCAACTGCACCAGCGCGAACAGCGACCCCTGGTCTTCATCGGGCAGGAAGCCGGCCGGGATCTTCGTGTAGACGAAGCCGACCGCGAGCGCGAGCGCCGCATAGACCGCCATGTAGCGCCAGCCGCGGCCCAGCATGTGGCGCACGATGCCTTGATAGCCGCGGTTGCTGCGGTCGAACAACCGATTGAACGCGCCGAAGAAGCCGGTGGTGGCGAGCGCATGACCCTTCGCCACGGGCTTGAGCAGCGTGGCGCACAGCGCCGGCGTGAGGACCATCGCGACCAGCACCGACAAGGTCATCGCCGAGACGATCGTGACGGTGAACTGGCGGTAGATCACGCCGGTGGAACCGCCGAAGAACGCCATCGGCACGAACACCGCGGCGAGCACCAGGGCCACGCCCACCAGCGCGCCGGTGATCTGGCCCATCGACTTGCGCGTGGCTTCCAGCGGCGAGAGCCCGTCCTCGCTCATCACGCGCTCGACGTTCTCGACCACCACGATCGCATCGTCGACCAAGAGGCCGATCGCCAGCACCATCGCGAGCATCGTCAGCGTGTTGATCGAATAGCCGAACGCGGCCAGCACGCCGAAGGTACCGAGCAGCACCACCGGCACCGCGATCGTCGGGATCAGCGTGGCGCGCAAGTTCTGCAGGAACAGGTACATCACCGCGAACACCAGCACGATCGCCTCGGCCAGCGTCTTCACGACCTCTTCGATCGAGATGCGCACGAACGGCGTGGTGTCGTACGGCTTGATCACCTTCACGCCGGGCGGGAAGAACTTGCTCAGCTCGTCGAGCTTGGCGTCGACGCGGCGCACCGTGTCCAGCGCGTTGGCGCCGGTCGCGAGCTTGATCGCGAGGCCCGCTGCCGGCTTGCCGTTGAAGCGCCCGATGCTGCCGTAGTTCTCGCTGCCCAGCTCGATGCGAGCCACGTCGCGCAAGCGAACGGCCGAGCCATCGGCCTGCGTGTGCAGCAGGATGGCTTCGAACTCGGCGGCCGTCTGCAGCCGCGTCTGCGCGGTGATCGTGGCGTTGAGCTGCTGGTTCGCGACCGCCGGCAGCCCGCCGAGCTGGCCGGCCGAGACCTGGGCGTTCTGCGCTGCGATCGCGTTCTTCACGTCCAGCGGCGTCAGCTTGTAGCTGTCGAGCTTGTGCGGGTCCAGCCAGACGCGCATCGCGTACTGCGAGCCGAACAAGGTCGTGTCGCCGACGCCCTCGACGCGGCTGATGGCGTCCAGCACATTGGCCGCCACGTAGTCGGAGAGATCGGACCCGTCGAGCTTGCCGTCTTCGGACACGAAGGCCAGCACGTTGAGGAAGTTGTTCGCCGACTTCGTGACCTGCACGCCTTGCTGCTGCACCTCCTGCGGCAGCAGCGGCGTGGCCAGCGCCAGCTTGTTCTGCACCTGCACCTGCGCGGTGTCGGGGTCGGTGCCGTTGTCGAAGGTCAGCGTGATGGTCACGCTGCCCGTCGACTCGCTGGTGGAGGACATGTAGGCGAGTCGGTCCAGGCCTTTCATCTTCTGCTCGATGACCTGGGTCACCGTGTCTTCCAGCGTCTTGGCCGATGCGCCGGGATAGTTGGCCGAGATCGCGACGGCCGGCGGCGCGATCATCGGGTATTGCGCGATCGGCAGGATCTTGATGGCCGTGGCACCCGCCAGCATCACGATGATGGCGAGGACCCAGGCGAAGATCGGGCGATCGATGAAGAAGCGAGCCATGATGTCGATCCGGTCGGTGTTCAGTTCGCCGCAACGCGCGCAGCGGAGGCGCTGGCCGACGGGGCCAGCGGCACGGCGTCGACCGGTTGGCCGGGGCGAGCCTTCTGCTGGCCCTCGACCACCAGGCGGTCGCCCGCCTTCAGGCCGCTGGTCACCAGCCACTTGTCGCCGATCGCGCGGGCGGTGGTGACGGCCCGCGATTCGAGCTTGCCATCGGCGCCGACCACGTAGGCGACCGGCTTGCCCGCGCCATCGCGGCTGACCGCCGGCTGCGGCACGAGCAGCGCCTGATCGCTGACCCCTTCCTCGATCACCGCGCGCACGTACATGCCGGGCAGCAGCTCGGCATTCGGGTTCGGAAAGACCCCGCGCAGCGTGATCGCGCCGGTGCCCTGGTCGACCGTCACGTCCGAGAACTGCAGCCTGCCGGCGAGCGGATAGGTGCTGCCGTCTTCCAGCACCAGCTTGACGACCGCGGCGTTGGCGCCGCCGCTCGTCAGCTCCCCCTGCGCCAGTGCGCGCCTGAGCCGCAGCACCGAGCTGCTCGATTGCGTCACGTCGACGTAGATCGGGTCCAGCTGCTGCACGGTCGACAGCGTCGTCGCCTGGTTCGCAGTCACCAGCGCACCCGGCGTCACCGACGACTTGCCGATGCGCCCGCTGATCGGCGAGACGACCCGCGTGTACGCGAGGTTGATGCGGGCGGCCTCGAGCGCGGCCTTGGCCGCCGCGACGTCCGCCTCGCCCTGCTGCAGCGCGGCGGACGCGTCGTCCTGGTCCTGCTGACTGACGGCCTTGATCGCCACGAGCTCGCTGTAGCGCTCCGACTTCAGCCGCGTCGACCGGAGATTGGCCTCGCTCTTGGCCAGCGTCGCGCGTGCGCTGTCGTAGCTGGCCTGGTAGCTGGCGGCATCGATCTGATAGAGCGGCTGGCCCGCCTTCACCAGGCTGCCCTCGTCGAAGTGGCGCGCCTGGATCAGGCCGGTGACCTGCGGACGCACTTCGGCGATCTGGTACGGCACAGTGCGGCCCGGCAGTTCGGTGTCGAGCGCCACGCGCTGCGGCTGCACGACCAGCACGCCGACGCGCGGCGGCCCCGACGGCTGCGGAGGCGGCCCGCCCGGAGGGCCGCCGCACGCCGTCAGCAACAGGGCTGCCGACACCAGGGCCAGCAGCGTGGTGCCGCCGGCGAGAAAGTGATTCGAAGACACGAAGGAGCTCCTTGAACTACGCCTTAGATGAACTTACTAGTTCAGTATAGACGTTGACTCCCGGACCTTGTCAAGTAATAATGTACTTACCAGTTCACGAAAGTTCTAGCATGAGAGTCAGGACCGAAGCCAAGCGCGAGGCGATACTGGAGGTCGCATCGCAGGTGTTCCAGGAGTTGGGGTACGAGCGCGCGTCGATGGACGAGATCGCCGCGCGCGTCGGCGGATCGAAGGTGACGCTGTATGGTTACTTCGCGTCGAAGCAGCAGCTGTTTCTGGAGGTGGCCCGACACATGGGCGAGCGCCACCTGGGGCCGGCGTTCGATGAACTGATCCCGGGCAGCGACGACCCGGTGAACGTGCTGCGTCGCTTCGGGGAGAAATTCCTCGCGTTCATCTGCACACCGGAAGCCGTGGGTACCTACCGCATGGTGCTGGCCCAGCCCGTGCAGACCGGCATCGCCCGTGGCTTCTTCGAACTCGGGCCGCAGCGCGGGCAGGCGTTGGTCGCGGCCTATCTTCAGTCGGAGATGGAGGCCGGGCGGCTGCAGCGGGGAGACGCGTCGGTCGCGGCCGCGCACTTGATGGCCTTGATCGAGGCCGAGGCCCACCAGCCCGTCCTGATGGGGGCGATGGCGCCGCCCACGCGCCAGCGGATCAGGCAGATGGTCGAGCGCGCGATGACGGTGTTCGTGGCGGCCTACGCCAGCTGAACCGCATCGCTCGACGCCGGCCCCGGACGTCCTCTACCGCAGCTTCGCCCGGAAGTACCGCACGACTTCCTCGTCGAATCGCTCGTGGAACGCCGCGCGGTCGAAGCCCGGCAGGCTTTGACAGATATCCGGCGCCATTCGGGACAGGCGCGCGCCGCAGGGCGGCAGGAAGTCGTAGTGGCCGGCGTTCGCGACCACGTGGTATTCGGGTGCCTGGGGCAGCGCCGCGAGCAGTGCCTCTTCGTAGTAGGGATGCGGCTGGTGACGATCGTCGGCCGCTCGCCAGAGCTGGATCGGAACACGCACGCCGCTCAGCCCGGCGCGGTCGAAGGCGAAGCCGAATGCCGGAGCGGCGATGACCACGGCCTTGACGCGCGGTTCGGCGACCCAGGCGCCGGCTGGAACATCCGCGCCGAGCTGAGTGTCAACACCGGCATGCTTCAGGACCTGACACAGATCATGATCCGGATGCGCCTGGCAGTAGGTGCTGATCTCCGAAAGCTCCGGGATCCCTCCCGCCGCGACGAGCACGGTAAAGCCCCCATTGGAGAAGCCGAACGCGCCGACGCGCGCCGCATCCAACTGCTGATGCCGGGACCAGTTGGCCAGCATGAAGTCCACCAGCCGGTGGAGTTGGACCGGGCGGCGCCACAGCCGCAAGACCTGGCTCTGATCGTCGAACGTGTCGCCGGCGTGGCTGACCGCCGCCACCACGAAGCCCGCACGCGCCAGCGCGAGGGCCGTGTCGTAGTGGCTGTCGTAGCCACCACCGCCACCGTGCGACAGCACCACCAGCGGCAGGCCATGGCCCGCGACCGGAGCGCCCGGCGCTACGCTTTGGGTGAAAGCTCCCAGGCGGTGCTCCGAAGCCGGCGCGTGGGTGGGATACCAGATCCCGGCCGTCAGCGGCGCCTCCGCGCCATTGGCGATCTTGACTTCCTCGAAGCCGACATTGGCGGCGAAGCCCGGCGCGGCAAGAAGGGCAAGAACGGTGGTGATCACGGCGACGAGTCTCAAGGCCGTCTCCTTCGCAACGATGACAAGAGGCACTTTCCATGCTTGATGAAGGCTCATGCAAGCTGTCAAGGAGAGTAGACCAGACCGTGGGAGCAGCGTTCGCGAAGCGACGCTCGAGAACGCTACGGGATTGACGGCGTCGCTGACCACGGAGCACGCTATCGCCGGTGTACTGGTTCTTCCTCTTCATCCTCGGGATCCCGGCGACGGTCATTGCCGTCGTCGCCGTCTTCGGATGGCGCTACCGCGATGCCATCAGGACTTCGATGCTCGAGTCCGGCGCCGCCATTGCGGCTCAGCAGCCGATGGCCGCACCGGTACCCTTGGCAGAGGCATCCCGGCCGCTGCGCGTGCAGAGGATGGGCGAGGAAGACTTGCGGCTCATTGGCCGCGCTGCCGAGCAGGCGATCGACCGCGCCAGGTCCGCCACCCGGACGGTCAACCGTTGCTTCCTGATCTCCGGCGGCATGCTCTGGAGCACGATGGTCGTGCTGTGCGCCTGGACGGCGCCGCCGGTTTGGCACGAGGCCCAATCACTCGTCGTCCTGTTCGCGGCGCTGCCGGGCCTCGTCGTGTTGCTGAACGTCGTCGCGCGCTCATGGCGAATCTGGGTCCTCGCTGGCATCTCGTACTGCCTTGTCGTCACTTCGGCAATCACTGTCCTCGGCGCGGGTTCGGCCAGCGCTTCGCGGGCGATTGCCATGGCATTGACCATGGCCGACGTGTATGCCTGGCCGGCGCTGCCGATGCTCATTCTCGTGCAGCGGCGCCTGCGGCCATTCGTGGTTGGCATCACCCCGATGCTCGTCTTCGCTGTCGCGGGCGTCGCGGCCGTCTCGCTGGCGATCGACACTCATGCTCTGCCCGGCGATATCGTCGAGCTCAAGCAACGCCCCGAGTACCGTTGGCCGGTTTCGTTCCTGCTCGCATTCGCCTGGGCCGCTGTGCCGGCAGGCGTCTGGGTCTTCCTGCGCATGCTGCGGAGCACGCGCAGGCTGAGGTATGCGCTGGCCCTGGCGGCCGTCGGCACCGCCGGTCCGGTTGCGGACGAACTCCTGCAGCCGGCGTTTCCGATCGGCCCGCTCCTCGCTGCCGTGCCGGCGAACGTCGTCCAATGCTGGGTCATCTGGCTCTTCTTCAAGAGCTTCGTCGCCTCCGAGAATGCCCGTTGGCTGCCGCCCTCGGCGCTGCAGTTTCATCTCTGTTGGATGTATCTCGCGATCTACACACTTGCCCTGCTCGGCGCCCAAGTCCACGGCCTGTCGCCGGCTGAGCGCGGCGTCGTGTATGGGCTCTACGGAGCGAGCTTGATCGCCTATGTCGTTCTCCTGCATGCCCTGCTGCGCGCTGCCTGGAAGGCTTCTTCCGGCATCGCTCCGAGGCGGCTGCTGCTCCTGCGCGCGTTCGGCAGCGCCGACAAGCGCGAACGCCTTCTCGACGCACTCGAGGACACGTGGCGTCGTGTCGGCCGCGTGGACCTGATCGCCGGGACTGATCTGGCGATGCGCACGCTCGGGTCCTGGATGCTCGAGTGCTTTCTGCTGCGGCGCGTCGACCTTCAATTCCTCGGAACCGAGACGGACGTGAAGCGGCGTCTGACTCGGCTCGACAGCGAGCTCGAAGGCGATCTCCGCTATCCGGTGAACGAGATTTGCTGCTATGTCGACGCCTGGCAGGCGGCAGTCATGAAGCTGGCGGACACATCCGACGTGGTGCTGCTGGATCTTCGCGGTTTCGCGCGCGACAACCTTGGTTGTGTGTTCGAGTTGACCTACCTGATATGGCGCATCCCGTTGGCGAGAGTTGTCATCCTCCTCGACGACGCGACTGATGAGGCAGGGCTGAACGATGTCGTCCAGGCCGCGTGGGCCGCACTGCCGCGGGATTCCCGGAATGCCGAGGCACGAGCGCCGCGGCTCCTGCTGCTCGCGCTCGATGGACGCTCGACGGTGGCAGGGGTGCCGCGGGCACTCTTTCGCGCGGCCTATCAGCGGGATGCGACCTGCGGCGCCTCGTGACACCGCCGGTTGCCTCGGGCTGATCAGCCCGTCTCAGTCGTCCAGGCCGAGCTCCTGGATCTTGCGCGTGATCGTGTTGCGGCCGATGCCCAGCTTCAGCGCGGCCTCGATGCGCCGGCCGCGCGTGACCTCGAGGGCGGTATGGATCAGGCGCGCTTCGAACTTGTGGGTCAGCGCGTCCCACACTTCCGGGCTGCCGCTCTCGAGCATGGCACGCGCCTCGCGTTCGAGGTCTTCGAGCCAGGGGCTGCTGGTCGGCGCGACCGGCACCGGACGTTCGAGCGCAGCCGGCGCGATCGTCGGCTCCGGCATCGGCACGGCCGAGTAGTGCGCGGCCGCCGGCAGCACCGGCGGCGCGATCTCGGGCGGCGCGGCGGGCGACGGTGCGGCGAGCGACGGCCGGGCCATCGGCGTCACGTCGTGGATCAACTCGGGCGGCAGGTCGTCCGCTTCGATGACCTGCGCCGGCGCCATCACGGTGAGCCAGTGGCAGATGTTCTCGAGCTGGCGCACGTTGCCGGGGAAGTCGAAGGCCGTCAGCCGCGCGAGCGCCGGCTCGGTGATGCGCTTGGCTTCGACACCGAGCTCCTTCGCGCTCTTCTGCAGGAAGGACTTGGCCAGGGCAGGGATGTCCTCGCGCCGCTCGCGCAAGGACGGCAGGCGCAGGCGGATGACGTTGAGCCGGTGGAACAGGTCTTCGCGGAACGCGCCCTGCTTGACCCGCTCTTCGAGGTTCTGATGCGTTGCGGCGATCACGCGCACATTGCTCTTCATCGGCTGGTGCCCGCCGACGCGGTAGAACTGCCCATCGCTGAGCACTCGCAGCAACCGCGTCTGCAGGTCGAACGGCATGTCGCCGATTTCATCGAGGAACAAGGTGCCGCCGTCGGCCTGCTCGAAGCGGCCGCGGCGCGTGGTCTGCGCGCCGGTGAAGGCGCCGCGCTCATGGCCGAAAAGTTCGGATTCGAGCAGGTCCTTCGGGATCGCCGCGGTGTTGATCGCGACGAAGGGCCCCTTGCTGCCGGCTTCGCCACGTGGGCTGTGCTTGTGCAGCGCGCGCGCCACCAGCTCCTTGCCCGAACCGCTTTCGCCGGTGATCAGCACCGTGACGTTGCTCTGGCTGAGGCGGCCGATGGCACGGAACACGTCCTGCATCGCCGGCGCCTGGCCGAGCATTTCGGGCATCGGCGTGGTGCGTTCGTCGAGCACTTCCTCGCGCAGGCTTTCGTCGACCGCGCGGCGGATCAGTTCCACCGCCTTGGTCACGTCGAACGGCTTCGGCAGGTACTCGAACGCACCGCCCTGGAAGGCCGAAACGGCGCTGTCCAGATCGGAGTAGGCCGTCATCACGATCACCGGCAGGCCCGGCAGGCGCTCCTTGATCTTGCCGAGCAGATCGATGCCGGACCCGCCCGGCATGCGGATGTCCGAGACGAGCACCTGGGGCTCGTCATCGGCCAGCGCCGCCAGCACGTCGCGCGAGTTGCTGAAGCTGCGCACCGGCAGGTCTTCCCGCCCGAGTGCCTTTTCGAGCACGAAGCGGATGGACTGATCATCGTCAACGACCCAGATGGGTTTCATTCCCTGCGTGTCCCAATCATTTGCCTTCTGGCGTTTTGCCGGCCCGGCTCTGCTGGTGCAGCGCTAGGACAAAGGAATCTCGATCTTGAAGATCGTGTCACCGGGCGTGCTCTCGCATTCGATCGTGCCCTGGTGCTGTTGCACGAAGGTCTGCGCCAATGTGAGGCCCAGCCCCGAACCGCCATCGCGCCCCGATACCAAGGGGTAAAAAATGCGATCGCGGATCGATTCCGGCACGCCCGGACCGTTGTCTCGAATATGCAATTCCAGTGCCAGACGATAACGGCGTTTGGCCAGGGTGACCTGCCGCGCCACCCGGGTGCGCAAGGTGATGACCGCGTCGCCGTTGACGATGCGCTCCTGCAGCGCCTGCGCCGCGTTGTGGGCGATGTTGAGCACCGCCTGGATCAGCTGCTCGCGGTCGCCGCGGAAATCGGGGATCGAGGTGTCGTAGTCGCGCAGCACTTCCAGGCCCTGCGGAAACTCGGCCAGGATCAGCGCGCGCACCCTCTCGCACACCTCGTGGATGTTCATGTCGCTGACGACGTGCGGCTTGCGATGCGGCGCGAGCAGCCGGTCGACCAGCGCCTGCAGGCGATCGGCCTCGCTGATGATGACCTGGGTGTATTCCGACAGGCCGCGCGACTCGACCTCCATCTGCAGCAGCTGCGCCGCGCCGCGGATGCCGCCGAGCGGGTTCTTGATCTCGTGCGCCAGGTTGCGGATCAGCTCCTTGTTCGCCTGGGCCTGGTCGAGCGCGCGCTCTTCGCGGTCCTGGCGGGTCTGCTGTTCGATTTCGACCAGTTCGACCACGACCGGGCCGCCGGGCTCGGTCTGGTTCACGATCACATGCACCGGCAGCGCATCCACGTGCGTCGCAGGGTGGGGCCGCAGCGCGGCATCGAAACGGCCGGTGGCGAACTCGTTGTTCGAGATCGCGAAGACAGTCTCGCGCACCTGCGCGGCATCGACGAAGCGATCGAACAGCGAGCCCTTCAGCACGCTGCGGCGCGACAGGCCGAGCACGTGCTCGAACGCGGCGTTGGCGAACAGGCAGCGGCCATCGGGCTGCACCAGCGCGACCATCGACGCGAGCAGGTCGAAAGCCTCGTAGCGGCTGGACGCCGGCTGCAACGCGGGCGGCAGGTAGTCGAAGAGCTGTCTTGGCATCGAGAGCACGTCTATTGCGGCAGCTTGCTGATTTCGCGCTTGATGGCAGTGATGTCGTCCTGCTTGCGCGCGATGCTGGTTTTCAGGTCGGCCACGCGCTCCTGGTACTTCGCGTAGTTCTTCTCGTCGCCGCGGCGCTCGGGCTCGCCGTTGTTGTATTCCTTCTGCAGCTCGGCGAGCTTGCTCTCGGCGCCGCGCAGCTCGGCTTCGAGGATCGAGCGCCGCTCCAGGTCGCGGCCGCGCTGGTCGGCGTTGCTGACCCGGTTGCTCGCGTCGCCGCCGGACGCTGCGCCGGCCGTCGACGGGCGCGGCTTGGCCGTCTGCATGATCGTGATCGGTGCGCCCTCGATCGTGCGGCAGCCCTTGTCGTGCGCCTCTCTGGCGCTCAGCTGGTTGGTGTAGAGCTCGGGCTTGCCGGGGCAGCGGTAGACGGGCGCATCCTGCGCCGCGGCAGTCACCGCCCAGCCGGCGGCAGCCGCCATCGATGCCAACATCAGGATGCGACGAATCGCAGTCATCACCATCTTGCCTCGCATACCGTCCGACTCAACGTATCACGCGGATGCGGTGTTGACGGGCCGGCGGATTGGGGAAGCGGCGATTGTGGCGCATGCCATGAACCCATTCGGCCCACGCGCCGCCCAGGCGTCACGGCGTGCGACATCTCGCGCAGAAAGAAAAAAAGGGACGGCCTGCGCCGTCCCTCCCGCCTGCAGCCCGAGGGCTTCAGAGGCTGTAGTACATGTCGAATTCCACCGGGTGCGTGGTCATGCGGAAACGCTGCACTTCCTGCATCTTCAGCTCGATGTAGGCGTCGATGTACGAATCGGTGAAGACGCCGCCCTTGGTCAGGAACGCGCGGTCCTGATCCAGGTACTCGAGCGCCTGGTCAAGGCTGTGGCAGACCGTCGGGATCAGCTTGTCTTCTTCCGGCGGCAGGTGGTAGAGGTCCTTCGAGGCGGCTTCGCCCGGATGGATCTTGTTTTCCACGCCGTCGAGGCCGGCCATCAGCAGCGCCGAGAAGCCGAGGTACGGGTTCATCATCGGATCCGGGAAGCGCGTTTCGACGCGGCGGCCCTTCGGGTTCGCGACGAACGGAATGCGCACCGAAGCCGAGCGGTTTTTCGCCGAATAAGCCAGCTTCACCGGCGCTTCATAACCCGGCACCAGGCGCTTGTAGCTGTTGGTGGTCGGGTTGGTGATCGCGTTCAGCGCGCGGCCGTGCTTGATCACGCCGCCGATGTAGTACAGCGCGAACTCGCTCAGGCCGGCGTAGCCGTCGCCGGCGAACAGGTTCTTGCCGTCCTTCCAGACCGACTGGTGGACGTGCATGCCGGAGCCGTTGTCGCCGACGATCGGCTTGGGCATGAAAGTGAGCGTCTTGCCGTAGCTGCGCGCCACGTTCTGCATCACGTACTTCTGCAGTTGCGACCAGTCGGCGCGCTGCAGCAGCGTGTTGAACTTGGTGCCGAGTTCCATCTGGCCGGCGTTCGCGACCTCGTGGTGGTGCACCTCGACCGGGATGCCGAGCGATTCGAGGATCAGGCTCATTTCCGAGCGCATGTCCTGGAACGAATCGACCGGGGGCGTCGGGAAGTAGCCGCCCTTCACGGCCGGGCGGTAGCCGTGGTTGCCGTGCTCGTAGTCCTTGCCGGTGTTCCAGGAGGCTTCTTCGGACTCGATCTTCACGAAGCAGCCGGACATGTCGACCTGCCAGCGCACGCTGTCGAAGACGAAGAACTCGGGCTCCGGGCCGAAGAAGGCGGTGTCGCCCAGGCCGGAGGCCTTCAGGTAGGCCTCGGCACGCTTGGCCAGGCCGCGCGGATCGCGCTCGTAGGGCTTGCCGTCGGCAGGCTCGAGCACGTCGCAGGTCATGATGATCGTCGGCTCTTCGAAGAACGGATCGATGTTGGCCGTGTTCGGATCCGGCATCAGCAGCATGTCGGAGGCTTCGATGCCCTTCCACCCGGCGATCGATGAACCGTCGAAGGCGTGGCCCGACGTGAACTTGTCTTCGTCGAAGTGCGAAATCGGTACGGTGACGTGCTGTTCCTTGCCGCGGGTATCGGTGAAGCGGAAGTCAACGAATTTGACTTCGTTTTCCTTCACCATCGACATCACGTCGGCGACGGTCTTTGCCATCAAGTTTCTCCTAGCGGGCAGTTCTTTTCGGGGTTGGAGGTGGGGCGTTCGCAGGCTGCGAGCGCCCAAGGGCGGGCGTCAAAAGCGCACCGAGGATTTAGCAGAAAGCATGCCCAGCGGCAGTTTGCAGCCCGGCATGCCTACCGCGATCGCTCACGTCATACGCCGAAGCAATGCAGTGGCGATAATCCATTATGGTGCGTCAAAAGCACCACTTTAGAACAACGATGGTCATCGCACCAACTGCGGGCCGAGCCTTGCCCCAGTGGCGTTCAGGCCTTTCAGCAGTTCGGGATAGGCTTGGTCGACGATCGCCGGCGCCCCCTTGACTCCGAGCTCGATGTGGCGCCCGTGTTCCGGATGGTCGACGCTCGGCAGGCTGAACACCTTGACACCGGCGAAACGCGCCTCGATGTCTTCCATCAGCGGCGTCAGCGCGGCCTCCATCGAACCAAATACGATCACCGATTTTTCGATCCTCGCCTGCTGCTGGTGCAAGTGGGCGTATTGCGTATCGAGCACCCATTCCATCATCGGCCAGGCCATCACCGGAAAGCCCGGCACGAAGTGCACGTGATCCACCGTGAAGCCGGCGATCTTGTTGTACGGATTGGGGATCAGCGACGCGCCCTCCGGGAACACGCCCATGTTGAGGCGGTGCAGGTTGTCGCTGCGCTCGGGCTCGTAAGGCAGGTTGTTCTCGGCCGCCACGTCGCGCATGCGTTCGAGGATCAGCTCGCGCGCCTCCGGATGGAGCAGCAATGGACGCTGCAGCGCCGCGGCCGCGCACTGCCGGGTATGGTCGTCGGGCGTCGCGCCGATGCCGCCGCAGCTGAAGACCACGTCGCCGCTGACGAAGGCATCCCGCAGGTCGCGCGTGATGCGCTCCGGGTCATCGCCGACGTGCCTTGCCCAGCTCAGCGACAGCCCGCGCGCCGCCAGCAGCTCGATGAGCTTGGGCAGGTGCTTGTCGATGCGCTTGCCCGAGAGGATTTCGTCGCCGATGACGACCAGACCGAAGTCCATGTGCTTGTCTTCCTGTGTTTTGTGATGACCGCGGCTCAATGCGGCGGCAAGGCGGTCAGGCCCGATTCCGGATAGAGCGGCGGCGCCGGCAGTGCCTCCGGCGCCGAAGGCGTCGGCGACATCATCGGCGGCTCGCCGTCGCGCCGCATCTGCTGCAGGGCCGACAACGCGTAGTGCGCGAACCAGAGCGCCGAGAACGCGAACACCAGCGTGTAAAGCCAGACGGCGACGACAATGAGGATCGGCGCCAGCGGAATGAACCAGGTCGCCCCCAGCGCCCACAACAGCGACGGCGCCGCGCCGAGATAGCCGGCGATCACGCCGATCGCGAGCAGCGGCCAGCGATGGTCGGCGAGCAGGCGGCGGCGCTCCGCCTTGCTGGCATGTTCGGCCAGCACGTCGAAGCTCATCACCCGGTACGTCAGCCATCCCCAGATCAGCGGCGGCAGCAGCAGGACCAGCGGCGGCACGAACCACAAGGGGATGCTGATGACGATCGCCAAGAGCGCCAGCAGCGTGCAGCCGAGCGACCAGAACGCGCTTTGCCACAGGCCGGCGCCATGCTTGCGTTCGAGCAAGGGGAAGCGCCGCGCGGCGACGAGATTGACCAGCGCCGGCGTCATCAACAAGGCCACCAGCACGAGCGCGATCAGCACGATCACCGGCAATGCGATCGCGATCACGATCAGCGGCGCGAGATAGATGCGCAATCCATGCATGCCGACCGCTTCGAGCCAGGACAGCAGCGTGTCGACGATCGACCAGCCGTCGATCGTGTCGCGCACCGCGGTCACCGTCGGCTCCCAGAAGAACCAGCCGAGGCCGAAGGCCAGGCCGGCAGTGATCAGCAACGGCAGCAGAGACAGCAGGATGACGCGGGGATGGAGGCAATACGCCAGGGCGCGCCAGAAGGCGTCGAGAAAGCGGGTCATCGCAAAAGCATACCCCGCCCGGCGCGATGCGTCCGCCGAGACGCCGGCTCAGCTTTCGTCGTCACCACCGCCGAAGACGCCGCCGAGGATGCCACCGACCGCGAGTCCGCCCAGCAGCGAGCCTTCTTCGCGACCGCCACCGCCTGCCTGCGGCGCGGCGGCGAAGACACGCGACGCGAGGCGCGAGAAAGGCAGGCTCTGCAGCCATACCCTGCCCGGCCCGGTCAGCTTCGCGAAGAACAAGCCTTCGCCGCCGAACAGCGCCGTCTTGATCTTGCCGACGTACTGGATCTCGAAGTTCACGCTCGGCATGTAGGCGACGAGGCAGCCAGTGTCCACCAGCAAGGTCTGTCCGGCCTGCAGATCGCGTTCGAGCACCGTGCCGCCGGCATGCACGAAGGCCAGGCCGTCGCCATCGAGGCGCTGCATGATGAAGCCTTCGCCGCCGAAGAAGCCGACCGACAGCTTGCGTTGGAACGCGATGCCGAGCGCGACGCCGCGAGCGGCGCAGAGGAAGGCATCCTTCTGGCAGATCAGCGTACCGCCCATGCGGCTCAGGTCCATCGGCAGGATCTTGCCGGGATACGGTGCCGCGAACGCGACGCGCTGCTTGGTGCTGGCCTGGTTGGTATAGACCGTGGTGAACAGGGATTCGCCGGTGACCAGGCGCTTGCCCGCGCCGAGCAGCTTGCCGAGGAGGCCGCCGCCCTGCGACCTGGAGCCATCGCCGAAGACGGTATCCATGCCGATGCCGGCGTCCATGTACATCATGCTGCCGGCCTCGCCGACGGCCGCCTCGCCGGGGTCGAGCTCGACCTCGACGAACTGCATCTCGGAACCCTTGATCTCGTAGTCGACGACATCCATGCTCACTGCGCTGCTCCCTTCGCGATACAAGGCCGGACCGGCCGGATGCGCAGGATTATGTGTCGCCGATGAGCGGCACCCGCAAAGAAAAACCCCCGCGCCGCGCGAGCGGCCGGGGGGTTCTCATGAAGTGGTGGAGCCGGGGGGAATCGAACCCCCGTCCGCAAACCTTCGCCAGGCAGATCTACATGCTTAGCTGACTGATTTGATTTTAGGAAAGCCCATCGCGCAGCAGCACGCTATGTACTTCCCGAGTCACTTGATTTAGCCCCGTGATGAGTGACCCAACTCGGAGCGAGCCAATGTGTATGACTTCGCAGCTATCCGGTATGACCCGTCAAGCCCAGCCCATCGGCCAACTGTTGCGAAGCTCACCGGTATTAAGCGGCGAGGGCGTACGAAGAGTCGTTCGCAGTTACTTTGTTTCCAGTGGTTTTACGAGCGAACTGGTGCTCGGCATGCCCTGTTCCAACTCCGCATCCGCGTCGAAGCCAGGTCGGCCCCTGGACTTCCTAGTTTAGTCCAGAGCGAGCAGCTTCAATAGCTGATCGGGCCGCTCGACGATGAAATCGGCGCCCCAGGCTTCGATCGGCTCGCCCTCGCCGAGGTAGCCCCAGCCGACGGCGATGGTTTGCATGCCCGCGGCGCGGCCGGCTTGCACGTCGCGCAAGTCGTCCCCGATGTAGACACAGGTCTGCGGCGCGACGCCGAGGCGGCGCGCCGCCTCGAGCAGCGGCTGCGGATGAGGCTTGACATGCGGCGTGGTGTCGCCGCAGACCACCGCCCCGGCGCGCTGCGCGAGACCGAGGCCATCGACGATCGGCAGCGTGTAGCGCTCGATCTTGTTGGTCACGATGCCCCAGGGCACGCCGATCGACTCGATTCGCTGCAACAGCGGCTCGACTTCGCCGAAGACTCTTGTCTCGCGCAGCGACCGGCCCGGGTAATGCTCCAGGAACTCCTCGCGCAGCGCTTCGAAATCGGCATCGCCGGGCTTCACGCCGAAGGCCGCGCCGACCATGCCGCGCGCGCCGCTGCCGACCATCGGCCGCAAGCGCGCATACGGCAGCAGGGTCATGCCGCGCCGCTCGCGCATGTCGTTCGCCGTGCCGGCCAGATCCGGCGCACTGTCGATCAAGGTGCCGTCGAGATCGAAGAGCAAAGCCTGGGGACGTGGGTTCATGCGCCTTTGCGGCTCGCGATCAGGTAGTTGACGCTGGTGTCGCCCGACAGCCAGTAGCGCCGGGTCAGCGGGTTGTATTGCATGCCGGCGGTCTCGGTCAGGTCCAACCGGGCGTCGCGGCACCATCGCGCCAGCTCGCTCGGCCGGATGAAACGCGCGTATTCATGGGTGCCGCGCGGCAGCAGCGACAGCACGTATTCCGCGCCGATGATGGCGAAAGCGAAGGACTTCGGATTGCGGTTGATGGTCGAGAAGAAGACGCTGCCGCCCGGCTTCACCAGCGTCGCGCAGGCCGCGACGACGGAGGCGGGATCGGGCACGTGCTCCAGCATCTCCATGCAGGTGACGACGTCGAAGCGCGCAGGCATCTCCTGCGCCAGCGCCTCGGCTGCTACCAGCCGGTAGGAAACCGAAGTCGCGCCCGACTCCAGCGCGTGCAGCTGCGCCACCTTCAGCGGCTTCTCGGCCAGATCGATGCCGAGCACGTCAGCGCCGCGCCGCGCCATCGAATCGGCCAGGATGCCGCCGCCGCAGCCGACGTCGAGCACCTTGGCTCCGGACAGCTTGCACTGGCGAGCGATCCAGTCCAGGCGCAAGGGATTGATCTGATGCAAGGGCCGGAACTCGCCTTCGGCATCCCACCAGCGATGCGCCAATTCGCTGAACTTGGCCAGTTCCTGGGGATCGGCATTTGTCATGGTCGCCATCGTATCGAATGCGGATCGGGCAAAGAAAAACCCCGCCGCAGCGGGGTTTCCAAATATCGGAAAAACCGATTGTTTACTTGGAGCGGGTGCCCACCACTTCGATTTCCACGCGGCGATTCTTCGCCCGGCCGGCGGCGGTCTTGTTGTCGGCCACAGGCTGCTTCTTGCCCTTGCCTTCGGTGTAGACGCGGTTCTTCTCGATGCCCTTGGAGACCAGATAGGCCTTCACGGCATCGGCGCGGCGCACCGACAGCTTCTGGTTGTAGGCATCGCTGCCGATCGAGTCGGTGTGGCCCACAGCGATGATGACTTCGAGGTTGATGCCGCTCATCTTGCTGACCAGGTCATCCAGCTTGGCCTTGCCTTCGGGCTTCAGCACGGACTTGTCGAAGTCGAAGAACGCGTCGGCGGCGAACGTCACCTTCTCACTCGTCGGCACCGGGACCACGACCGGCGGAGGAGCAGGCGGGGCCGGCGGCGCTTCGGCCGGGGCCGGCGGCGGCGGAGCCGGGGGAGCGGGCGGAGGAGGAACACCATCGCAGCCCTGAACGCCAGTCTGCGGCGTCCAGCTGCCGTCACGCCAGCACAATTCGTTGGTGCCGTTCTTCCACACCGTGCCGTCGCCCGAACGCCAGTTGTCGACCGTTTGCGCGAACGCGCCAGACACGGAGGCAGCGAGAGTCGCGGAAGCGAAAAGCGCCGCCACCTTATTCAGTTTCTTCATGATTCTCCTCTCAAGGAAAGCCGCAGTGAGCCTGCGAATTACGTCCAAATCGGGACCGGAAAAATGCCGGCAAACCCAGTGGTTACGGGCTCACCACCGACGCCGGATTGTGCCATAGGGCCTCGGATGGACATGATTTTGGCCCTGTATCGGCGCGGTTCCGCGGCTTGTGTTGCTCTAGAGCTACAGCGCGCTGCAACTAGAATCAGCGGCTTCGCTCGGCGCTCGCGCCAGCTCCCGTTTGGCGGTCCGCCCCCCGCACGCGCATGACTCAATTCGCCAAGGAAACTCTGCCGATCAGCCTCGAAGAGGAAATGCGGCGCTCGTATCTTGATTACGCGATGAGCGTGATCGTCGGTCGCGCACTGCCCGACGCGCGCGACGGACTGAAGCCTGTGCATCGCCGCGTGCTGTTCGCGATGCACGAATTGAACAACGACTGGAACCGGCCGTACAAGAAGTCGGCGCGCATCGTCGGCGACGTGATCGGCAAGTACCACCCGCACGGCGACCAGTCGGTCTACGACACCATCGTCCGCCTGGCGCAGGACTTCTCGATGCGCCACATGCTGGTCGATGGCCAGGGCAACTTCGGCTCGGTCGACGGCGACAACGCCGCGGCAATGCGCTACACCGAGATCCGCCTGGCCAAGATCGCCCACGAGATGCTCGCCGATCTGGACAAGGAGACGGTCGACTTCGGGCCCAACTACGACGGCTCCGAAAAAGAGCCGCTGGTGCTGCCGACGCGGCTGCCCAATCTGCTGGTCAACGGCTCGGGCGGCATCGCGGTCGGCATGGCGACCAACATCCCGCCGCACAACCTGAACGAGGTCGTCGATGCGTGCCTTCACCTATTGAAGAATCCGCAGGCCTCGATCGACGAACTGATGGAGATCATCCCGGCGCCGGATTTCCCGACCGCCGCGATCATCTACGGGCTCTCCGGCGTGCGCGAGGGCTACCGCACCGGCCGCGGCAAGGTCGTGATGCGCGCCAAGTGCCATTTCGAGGACATCGACAAGGGCGCGCGCCAGGCCATCATCGTCGACGAGATCCCCTACCAGGTGAACAAGAAGAACCTGCTCGAGCGCATCGCCGAGCTGGTCAACGAGAAGAAGATCGAAGGCATCAGCCACATCCAGGACGAGTCCGACAAGTCCGGCATGCGCGTGGTGATCGAGCTGAAGCGCGGCGAGATCCCCGAGGTGGTGCTGAACAACCTCTACAAGCAGACGCAGCTGCAGGACACCTTCGGCATCAACATGGTGGCGCTGATCGACGGGCAACCGCGGCTGTGCAACCTGAAGACGCTGGTCGAAGTCTTCCTCGACCATCGGCGCGAAGTGGTGACCCGGCGCACCGTGTTCGAACTGCGCAAGGCGCGCGAACGCGGCCACGTGCTCGAAGGCCTGGCGGTGGCGCTGGCGAACATCGACGAGTTCATCGAGACGATCAAGAGCTCGCCCACGCCGCCGGTCGCCAAGACCGCGTTGATGGCCAAGAGCTGGGACTCGTCGATGGTGCGCGAGATGCTCGCGCGCGCCGAGAACGACACGCCGGGCGGCCGCGCCGCCTATCGGCCGGAAGGCCTGCCCGCGAGCTACGGCCTGCAGCCGGACGGCCTCTATCGCCTCTCGGACGATCAGGCCAGCGAGATCCTGCAGATGCGCCTGCAGCGCCTGACCGGCCTCGAACAAGACAAGATCATCGGCGAATACAAGGACGTGATGGCCGAGATCGCCGACCTGATCGACATCCTCGCGAAGCCCGCCCGCGTCACCGCGATCATCACCGACGAGCTGAATTCGGTGCGCCACGAGTTCGGCCAGAGCAAGCTCGCCGCGCGCCGCAGCGTGATCGAGCACAACGCGCAGGAACTCGATACCGAAGACCTGATCGCGCCGACCGACATGGTCGTCACCCTGAGCCACAGCGGCTACATCAAGAGCCAGCCGCTGACCGAATACCGCGCGCAGAAGCGCGGCGGCCGCGGCAAGCAGGCCACCGCGACCAAGGAAGACGACTGGATCGACCAGCTCTTCATCGCCAACACGCACGACTACATCCTGTGCTTCAGCAACCGCGGCCGCGTCTACTGGCTCAAGGTCTGGGAGGTGCCGCAGGGCACGCGCAATTCGCGCGGCCGGCCGATCGTCAACATGTTCCCGCTGCAGCGCGACGAGAAGATCAACGTCGTGCTGCCGCTGACCGGCGAGTTCCGCAAGTTCCCGGTCGACCACTTCATCTTCATGGCGACCGCGATGGGCACGGTGAAGAAGACCTCGCTGGATGAATTCAGCAACCCGCGCAAGGCCGGCATCATCGCGGTCGACCTGGACGAAGGCGACTTCCTGATCGGCGCCGCGCTGACCGACGGCCACCACGACGTGATGCTGTTCAGCGACGGCGGCAAGGCCGTGCGCTTCGACGAGGACGACGTGCGCCCGATGGGCCGCAACGCGCGCGGCGTGCGCGGCATGATGCTCGAGGATACGCAGAGCGTGATCGCGATGCTGGTCGCCGAGGACGAGACCCAGAGCGTGCTGACCGCCACCGAGAACGGCTACGGCAAGCGCACCTCGATCGTCGAGTACACGCGCCATGGCCGCGGCACCAAGGGCATGATCGCGATCCAGCAGACCGAGCGCAACGGCAAGGTGGTCGCGGCGACGCTGGTGCGCGCGGAAGACGAGATCATGCTGATCACCGACCGCGGCGTGCTCGTGCGCACCCGGGTTGCCGAGATCCGCGAGCTGGGCCGCGCAACACAGGGCGTGACGCTGATCGCGCTCGACGACGGCACCAAGCTCAGCGGCCTGCAACGCATCGTCGAGAACGATGCCAACGTCGACACCAGCGGCGAAGCCAATGGCGATGCCGATACCCCCGACTCCGAACCTGAAAGCACTTGATGATCCAACGACTGATCTGCATCGGCCTGCTGGCCGCCGCTCCGCTGGCCTGGGGCCAATCGACGCCGGCCGCATCGGCGCCGCCTTCCAGCCCGGCGAAGAAGGAGCTGGTCGCCAAGGTCGTGACGCTGCAGCAGCAAGGCATCGAAGGCATCGCGCAAGCCCTCGCCCAGCAGCCGGTGCAGCGCATGATGCAGGCCGCCGCGCAGGCGCTGAACCAGGTCCCGCAGGACAAGCGCGAAGCCGCGTCGAAGGCGGTGGACGCCGAGGCGCGCAAGTACCTCGACGAGACCATTCCGTTCCTGCGCGAGCGTGCGGTCAAGCTCGCGCCGGCAACGCTCGGCCCGACGCTCGAAGAGAAGTTCAGCGAGGACGAGTTGCGCCAGCTGGTGGCATGGCTCGACTCGCCGACCAACAAGAAGTACCAGCAGGTCGCCCCCGATCTGCAACAGATGCTGGCGCAGAAGGTGGTGGCCGATACCCGCGGCACGATCGAGCCGAAGCTGAAGACGCTGGAAGAGCGAGTCGCCGGCGCCCTCGGCTTGCAGCGCCCGGCCGCAGCTTCGGCGCCGGCGCCGGCGTCGGCCGCCTCGAAGGCGCCCGCCAAGTCCAAGCCCTGATGAGACCCTCGCAGCCGTCCCCCATGCGAGAATTTCCCGCACGCCATGGCTGATTCCACGAACCCTCCCGTCGATCCGGCGTTGCTCGCGCTGCGCCTGCAGATCGACAGCGTCGACCGCGAACTGCTGGCCCTGCTGAATCGTCGCGCCCAACTCGCGCTGGATGTCGGCGAGGTAAAGAAAAAAGAGGGCACGGTGGTGTTTCGCCCGGAGCGCGAGGCCCAGGTGATCGACGGGCTGAAGGCGGTTAACGCCGGTCCGCTGGCGACCGACAGCGTCGCGCCGATCTGGCGCGAGATCATGTCGGCCTGCCGCTCGCTCGAAACGCCGACGCGTGTCGCCTACCTCGGCCCGGCGGGCACGTTCAGCGAGCTGGCCGCGCTCGGCTTCTTCGGCTCGTCGATCGTGCGCATCCCCTGCGCGAGCATCGACGAGGTGTTCCGCACGACCTCGGCCGGCGCGGCCGATTTCGGCGTGGTCCCGGTGGAGAACTCGACCGAAGGCGTGGTCGCCCGCTCGCTCGACCTGTTCCTCACGACGCCGCTCTTCATCATCGGCGAGACCAGCCTGTTCGTGCGCCAGAACCTGCTGCGCAAGGAGAACTCGCTCGAAGGCATCAAGGCGGTGTGCGCACATCCGCAGTCGCTGGCGCAATGCCACGGCTGGCTGTCGAACAACCTGCCGAACGTCGAACGGCGGCCGGTGTCGAGCAATGCGGAAGGCGCGCGCCTGGCCAGCCTGGATGCAAGCCTTGCCGGCCTGGCGAGCGAACGGGCCGCGTCGGAATTCGGCCTGCACGTGGTGGCGCCGGCGGTGCAGGACGACCCGCACAACCGCACCCGCTTCGCCATCCTGACCCGGCCGGATCGCCATCCGCAGCCGAAGGCCTCGGGCCACGACTGCACAAGCCTGGTGGTCTCGGTGACGAACCGGCCCGGCGCGGTGCACGACATGCTGGTGCCGCTGAAGGTGCACGGCGTCTCGATGACTCGCTTCGAATCCCGCCCGGCGCGCTCCGGCCAGTGGGAGTACTACTTCTTCATCGACGTGCAAGGCCACCCCGAAGAGCCGCGCGTGGCCGCGGCGCTGGCCGAATTGCGCGAGGTCTGCGCTTTCTTCAAGCTGCTCGGCACCTACCCTGTCGACGTGCACTGACTGACCTCATGTTCAAGCAACTCGGCGTCATCGGCTGCGGATTGATGGGGGGCTCGTTCGCGCTCGCCTTGAAGCGCGCCGGCCTGGTCGGCCAGGTAGTCGGCTACAGCAAGTCGCCGTCGACCACCGAGAAAGCCAAGCGCATGGGCGTGATCGACATCGCGGCCGAGTCGGCGTTGCTGGCGGTGTCCGGGTCCGACCTCGTGCTGATCGCAGTGCCGGTCGCGGCCAGCGAGGCCACCTTCAAGGCGATCCGCCACCTGGTCGAGCCGGGTGTGCTGGTGATGGACGTCGGGTCGACCAAGCGCGACGTGGTCGACGCGGCGCGCCGCGTGTTGAAGGACCGTGTGCGTTCGTTCGTGCCGGCGCACCCGATCGCCGGCAAGGAAGTCGCCGGCATCGACCATGCGGACGTGACGCTCTATAGCGGCCGCACGGTGATCCTGACGCCGCTGCCGCAAACCGATCCCGAACTGGTGCAAAAAGCGACGGACGCCTGGGCCGCCGTCGGCGCGCAAGTGCTGAAGATGACGCCGGAGAATCACGACGCCGCCTTTGCCGCCGTCAGCCACCTGCCACATCTGCTGGCCTTCGCCTACTTCAGCGCCGTGTCCAAGCAGCCGGCCGGCCGCGACTACCTGACGCTGGCCGGCCCCGGCTTTCGCGATTTCACGCGCATCGCCGCGGGCGATCCGACGATGTGGCGCGACGTGCTGATGTCCAATCGCGAAGAGATCCTGAAGCAGTCGATGCGCTTTCGCCATACGCTCGACGCGATGGAGCACGTGATGCGGTCCGGCAACGTCGAGGCGCTGGAAGACCTGATCCGCGCCGCCTCTGAAGCGCGCGGCGGCTGGCAGATGACGTCTACCAAGCCGATACGCTGATCCCTTTCGACCTACTGCTGCGGGCCCGTCGCCCGCGGACTGCACCGCAATGCTCACGATACCGTTCATTGACGTTCCCCCGTTGCGTTCGGCCGCCGGCACGGTACGCCTGCCCGGCTCGAAGAGCATCACCAATCGGGTGCTGCTGCTCGCCGGCCTGGCCGACGGCACGACACTTGTTCACGACGTGCTGGCCTCGGATGACACCAGCGTGATGCTGGATGCGCTGCGCGCCCTCGGCTGCGCGATCGAGGATGACGGCGGCGCCTTGCACATCACCGGCCTCGGCGGCGTGCTCGCAGCTCGTGAGGCCTCGCTTTTCCTCGGCAACTCCGGCACTTCGACCCGTTCGTTGACCGCCGCGCTGGCCCTGCTCAGCGCGAGCCAGGGCGCTCGATTCGAGATCAGCGGCGTGCCGCGCATGCACGAGCGGCCGATCGGCGATCTGATCGACGCCTTGACGCCGCTGGGTTGCCCGGTCGAATACCTCGGCAAACCCGGTTTCCCGCCATTGCGCCTGGGCGACGGGGCGAGCCACGCGCTGAAGCTCGACGCACCGATCCGCGTGAAGGGCAACGTCTCCAGCCAGTTCCTCACCGGCCTGCTGCTCGCGCTGCCGCTGATGGCGGCCGAGCGCGAGGTGGTGGTCGAAGTCATCGGCGAGCTGATCTCGCAGCCGTACATCGCGATCACGCTGAACCTGCTGGAGCGCTTTGGCGTCGAGGTGCGCAATGAAGCCTGGCAGCGCTTCGTGATACCGGCCGGCAGCCGGCTGGTGGCGCCCGCGTCGATCCACGTCGAGGGCGATGCCTCCTCGGCCTCGTACTTCGTCGCGCTCGGCGCCTTGGCGGCCAGCGCCGCGGCGCCCTTGCGCATCGAAGGCATCGGCGAGGCCTCGATCCAGGGCGACGTGCGCTTCATCGACGCGGCCCAGGCGATGGGCGCACAGGCGAGGTTCGGGCCGAACTGGGTCGAAATCTGGCGCGGCGCCTGGCCGCTGCGCGCGATCGACCTCGACTGCAACGCGATCCCCGATGCGGCGATGACCCTGGCGGTGATGGCGCTTTACGCTACCGGCACGACCCGTCTGAGCAACATCGCGAGCTGGCGCGTGAAGGAGACCGACCGCATCGCCGCGATGGCGGCCGAGTTGCGCAAGCTCGGTGCCACGGTCGTCGAGGGCAGCGATTTCATCGAGGTCACCCCGCCCGCGCAATGGCATGCGGCGGCGATCCACACCTACGACGATCACCGCGTCGCGATGTGCTTCTCGCTCGCCGCGTTCAACCCGGCACGGCTGCCGGTGCGCATCCTCGACCCGCGCTGCGTCGGCAAGACCTTCCCGGAGTATTTCGAGACCTTGTTCGAGGTCGCCGAGGCCGACCCCGCGCTGGTGCCGGTGATCACCGTGGACGGCCCGACCGCCTCCGGCAAGGGCACGCTGGGCAGCGGCCTGGCCGACGCGCTCGGCTATCACCACCTCGACTCCGGCGCGCTCTACCGCGCCACCGCCCTGGTCACGCTGCGTGCTCAGACGGCGATCGACGATGCCGCGGCGGTGGCGGCCCACGCGGCGGCACTCGATCTGCGTTTCGTCGGCGGCCGGCCGCTGCTCGGCGGCGAAGACGTGAGCGACGCGCTGCGCTTCGAAAACGTCGGCGCGCTGGCCTCGCGGATTTCAGCCTATCCCGAGGTGCGGGCGGCGCTGCACGACCGGCAACTCGCGTTCCGCCGCGCACCGGGGCTGGTTGCCGATGGCCGCGACATGGGCACGGTCATCTTCCCCGATGCCCCGCTGAAGATCTTCCTCACCGCGAGCGCGGCCACACGCGCCGAGCGGCGGCATAAGCAATTGATTTCGAAGGGTATTTCGGCTAATATTGATAGTCTTCGCTCAGCCTTGGAGGCGCGCGATCTGCGAGACCAATCGCGGAGCGCGGCGCCTTTGAAACCGGCCGAAGATGCGGTGTCTCTCGACAACTCGGCCCTCACCATCGAAGACTCGGTGGCCCAGGTGCTCAGCTGGTGGGAACAGCGCAGACCGTTCGCTTGAATCGAGCGTGATTCACCCGAACTAGAGAAAGCTGTACCGGCCCGCCGCTTCCCCTCAGCACTGCAAGGTGCGCTGAAGCGGCGGATCCTGAAACCCTAACCCCCCCGCGGCCCCAACCGCCGCAGCACTCCATGTCCCAACTGCAAACTGCCACCTCACAAGGGCCGGATTCCTTCGCCGCCCTGTTCGAAGAATCGCTGAAGAAGTCCGATATGCGGACCGGCGAGGTCATCACCGCCGAGGTGGTGCGTGTCGATTACAACTTCGTCGTGGTCAACGCCGGCCTGAAGTCCGAAGCGTACGTGCCGATCGAAGAATTCAAGAATGACAAGGGCGAGCTCGAGGTCGAGATCGGCGACTTCGTCTCCGTCGCGATCGATGCGATCGAAAACGGCTACGGCGACACCATCCTGTCGCGCGACAAGGCCAAGCGCCTCGCCTCGTGGATGTCGCTCGAAACCGCGCTCGAATCCGGCGACTTCGTCACCGGCACCGTTTCCGGCAAGGTCAAGGGCGGCCTGACCGTCCTCGTCAACGGCATCCGCGCCTTCCTGCCCGGCTCGCTGCTCGACACGCGTCCGGTCAAGGACATGAGCCCGTTCGAGGGCAAGACGATGGAGTTCAAGGTCATCAAGCTCGACCGCAAGCGCAACAACGTCGTGTTGTCACGCCGCGCCGTCGTCGAGGCTTCGATGGGCGAAGAACGCGCCAAGCTGCTCGAAACCCTGTCCGAAGGGGCGATCGTGCACGGCGTGGTCAAGAACATCACCGAGTACGGTGCGTTCGTCGACCTCGGCGGCATCGACGGCCTGCTGCACATCACCGACATGGCCTGGCGCCGTGTCCGCCACCCGAGCGAAGTGGTGCAGGTCGGCCAGGAGCTGAGCGCCAAGGTGCTGAAGTTCGACGCCGAGAAGAACCGCGTTTCCCTCGGCATCAAGCAGCTCGGCGACGACCCGTGGTTCGGCGTCTCGCGCCGCTACCCGACGGGCACGCGCTTGTTCGGCAAGGTCACGAACATCGCCGAATACGGCGCCTTCGTCGAGATCGAGCCGGGCATCGAAGGCCTGGTGCACGTCTCCGAAATGGACTGGACCAACAAGAACGTCGCCCCGAGCAAGATGGTTTCGCTCGGCGACGAGGTCGAGGTCATGGTGCTCGAGATCGACGAGGACAAGCGCCGCATCAGCCTGGGCATGAAGCAGTGCAAGGCCAACCCGTGGGAAGAGTTCGCCGAGACCGTCAAGCGCGGCGACAAGGTCAAGGGCCCGGTCAAGTCGATCACCGACTTCGGCGTGTTCGTGGGCTTGTCGGCCGGCATCGACGGCCTGGTACATCTGTCGGATCTGTCCTGGCACGAGCCGGGCGAAGCCGCGGTGCGCAACTACAAGAAGGGTCAGGACGTCGAAGCCGTCGTGCTGGCCATCGACGTGGAGCGCGAGCGCATCAGCCTGGGCATCAAGCAGCTCGACAGCGATCCGTTCACCAGCTACACCTCGGTCAACGACCGCGGCATGACGGTGTCGGGCAAGGTCAAGACGGTCGACGCGCGCGGCGCCGAGATCCAGCTCAACGATGACGTCACCGGCTATCTGCGTGCGTCGGAGATCAGCCGTGACCGTGTCGAAGACGCGCGCAACGTGCTGAAGGAAGGCGACGAAGTCTCGGCGCTGATCATCAACATCGATCGCAAGACGCGTTCGATCCAGTTGTCGATCAAGGCCAAGGACAACGTCGACCAGCAGGAAGCGATGCAGCGCCTGTCGCAGTCGAACGAGCGCGAAACCGCCGGCACGACGAGCCTGGGCGCCCTGCTGCGCGCCAAGCTCGACAGCAACCGCGAGTAAGTCCGCAATGGAGAAGCGCGTCCTGCGGGCCGAGCGCCGGGCCGCTCCCAAGCCGGCCCGCGTCCCCCTGGGGGACCGGCTGATGTACTCATCGGCCGAGGGGCTGCAATGACCCGTTCCGATCTCGTGAGCTCGCTGGCTGAGCGATTCAGCCAGCTGACCAATCGCGACACCGAGTTCGCGGTCAAGACGATCCTCGATGCGATGTCCGACGCGCTCGCGCGCGGGCACCGCATCGAGATCCGCGGCTTCGGCAGCTTCTCGATCAACCGCCGGCCACCGCGCGTGGGCCGCAACCCGCGCTCCGGTGAGCAGGTGGTGATTCCCGAGAAGCTCGTGCCCCATTTCAAGCCCGGCAAGGCGCTGCGCGAAGCAGTCGACTTGCAGGTGCCCGCCGATGCGTCGGCGGACGGCAAGGCGGCCTCCCTGGCCGCGGCCTTGCACGAGTAGAGCGGGCCGACGTGGCGCCTGCAAGGGCGTCGCTAGAATCCGCGCTCCATGCGCGTCATCGTCTGGCTCATTCGGGCCCTCGTTTTTTTTGCCCTCTTCGCCTTCGCCGTCAACAACCGGCATGAGGCTTACATCCATTGGTTCTTCGGCCAGCAGTGGCGTGCGCCGATGGTCTTCATCGTGCTCGCGGCCTTTGCGCTCGGCTGCGCCTTCGGCGTGTTCGCGATGGTGCCGAGCTGGTGGAAGCACCGGCGTGTCGCGACGCGTCGTCGCGGCACTCCGCCCGCCCCCGAACCCGCCCCGCTGACACCGGTCGTTGCCGAACCGTTGATCGAACATCCGCCCCGCGATGGACTTTGACTTTCAGTGGTTGTTGCTGGCCTTTCCCGCGACGTTCGCGCTCGGCTGGCTGGCTTCGCGCTTCGACGTGCGGCAATGGAAGCGCGAGCAGGTCGAGTCGCCGAAGGCCTATACCAAGGGCCTGAGCCTGCTGCTCAGCGAACAGCAGGACAAGGCGATCGATGCCTTCATCGAAGCGGTGCAGCAGGACCCGGACACCACCGACCTGCATTTCGCCCTCGGCAACCTGTTTCGCCGCCGCGGCGAGTATGAACGCGCGGTGCGCGTGCACGAACACCTGCTCGGGCGCGGCGATCTGCCGCGCGGCGAACGCGACCGCGCTCAGCATGCATTGGCACAGGACTTCCTGAAAGCCGGCCTGCTCGATCGCGCCGAAGAGGCCTACCGTGCGCTCGAAGGCACGGCCTACGACACCGAAGCGCGGCTGGCGTTGCTCAGCCTGTTCGAACGCTCGCGCGACTGGCGCGCCGCGGTCGACACCGCACAGAAGCTCGAGCGCAGCGGCACCGGCAGCTTTGCCTCGCGCATCTCGCACTACTGGTGCGAGATGGCGCTCGAAGCCGAAGCGCGCCATCGTGACGCCGATGCCGACGACGCCTTGAAGCGCGCACGCGACAGTGCGCCTCTCGCCGCCCGTCCGATCGTGCTGATGGGCCAGCGGCTGGCGCGCCAGGGGAAACACGCCGAGGTCATCGAGCTGTGGGGCGAACTGCTGGTGAACCAGCCAGCAGCTTTCAACCTGGTGGCCAAGGAATTCGCCGCCAGCGCGACCGCCGCGGGTGGCATCGAAGGCGCCCTGAAGCGCCTGCAGGCCGCCTACCGCCGCACGCCGACCATCGATCTGCTGCAGTCGATCAACCTGCTCGATACCGATCCGGCTCGCCGGCGTGACCGCCTGCTGGCCCATCTCGCCGGCCAGCCGACGCTGTCGGTCGCCCAATCGCTGCTGCAGCAGCATGCGCACAGCGGCATGTCGATCGCGCCCGACGAAGTCGAGAGCCTGAGCCAGGCCGTCGGCCGCGCAGCCAAGCCCTTGCAGCGCTATCGTTGTGCCGCCTGCGGCTTCGAAGCGCAGCACTATTTCTGGCAGTGCCCGGGCTGCCTGAACTGGGACACCTATCCACCGCAACGCCTGGAAGACCTGTGACGTCATCGTCCTCCTCACCGCTGGTCGCGCGCGAGCGCCTGGCACGAGCGCGCGTGCTCATCGTCGGCGACGCGATGCTCGATCGCTACTGGTTCGGTGCCGTCGAACGCATTTCGCCGGAAGCGCCGGTGCCGGTGGTCAACGTCAGCCGCGAGGAAGAGCGGCTCGGCGGCGCGGCCAATGTGGCGTTGAACGTCAAGACGCTGGGAGCGCAAGCGACGCTGCTGACCGTCGTCGGCGACGACGAGCCGGCGCGCAAGCTGCGCGCGCTGCTCGAACGCGAAGGCGTGGCGACGCGCCTCGGCCTCGATCCGCAGCTCTACACCATCGTCAAGCTGCGCGTGATCGGGCGCTCGCAGCAGCTGATCCGCATCGACTTCGAGAACCAGCCCGACCATGAAGTGCTGGCCACGATGCTGGACGACTACGAAGCGGCTCTTCCGGACCACGATGCGGTGCTGTTCTCCGACTACGGCAAGGGTGGCCTGACCCACATCCCGCGCATGATCGAGCTGGCGCGTGCCGCCGGCAAGCCGGTGCTGGTCGACCCGAAGGGCAGCGACTACGGGCGCTATGCCGGCGCCACGGTGATCACGCCGAACCGCGCCGAGCTGGCGCAGGTGATCGGTCATTGGCCGAACGAAGCGGCCTTGCTGGAGCGCGCCGAACGCCTGCGCCAGGAGCAGCGCCTGGACGGCCTGCTGCTGACACGCTCGGAGGAAGGCATGTCCTTGTTCGACGCGGCGGGCCACAGCAGAGTCCCGGCGCAGGCGCGCGAGGTCTTCGACGTCACCGGCGCCGGCGATACCGTGATCGCGACGATGGCCGCCTTGCTCGCCTGCGGACTCAGCCTGCGCGAAGCGATGCCGTTCGCCAATCGGGCCGGCGGCATCGCCGTCGGCAAATTCGGCACGGCGAGTGTCAGCTATCAGGAGTTGTTCGAATGAGCACACGCGTCATCGTCACCGGCGCCGCCGGTTTCATCGGCAGCAATCTGGTTCGTGGCCTGAATGCGATCGGCATCGACGACGTGATCGCCGTCGACGACCTGACCGATGGCCCCAAATACCGCAATCTGCTGGGCGCCCAGCTCAGCGACTACTTCGACAAGAACGACTTCTACGAGCGCTTCGCGCGCGGCGACTTTGGCAAGGTCGACGCGGTGCTGCACCAGGGCGCCTGCTCCGACACGATGGAGCACAACGGCCGCTTCATGCTCGACAACAACTATCGCTGCTCGAAGGACCTGATAGATGCGTGCCGGGCGCAAGGCACGCGCCTGCTCTACGCCTCGTCGGCCGCGACCTACGGCGGCAGCGCGACCTTCCGCGAAGAGCCGGTCTACGAGCAGCCGCTGAACGTCTACGGCTACTCCAAGCTGCTGTTCGACAACATCGTGCGGCGCATCCTGCCGGGCGCGGCGACGCAGATCGTCGGCTTCCGCTACTTCAACGTCTACGGCCCGCGCGAACAGCACAAGGGGCGCATGGCCTCGGTGGCCTTCCATCACTACAACCAGTTCATCGCCGACGGCAAGGTGCGCCTCTTCGGCGAATACGGCGGCTACGGGCCGGGCCAGCAGTCGCGCGACTTCGTCTTCGTCGACGACGTCGTGGCCGTCAACCTCTGGTTCCTGCAGCACCCGGACCAGAGCGGCATCTTCAACCTCGGCACCGGCCGCGCGCAGCCGTTCAACGACATCGCGCTGGCAGCGGTGAATGCCGCGCGCTCGTTGAAAGGCGAAGCGGCGCTGCCGCTGGCGGAACTGGTGCGCCAGGGTTTCATCGAGTACATCCCCTTCCCCGATGCACTGGTCGGCAAGTACCAATGCCACACCGAGGCGGACATGGCGCATCTGCGTTCCAGCGGATGCAATCATGTTTTTGCCGATGTTGCGACCGGCGTGGATCGCTACATTCGATGGTTGGCGACGGCGGGCGCCGGCGCCTGACAACCGCTCCCAGGGAGGGAATCATGTTGAAGACACTCTTGGCGACGCTGCTCGCCGGCTTCACCGCGGCGGCCCTTGCCGCAGTCGACGTCAACAAGGCCGATCAGGCTGCGCTCGAATCAGTGAAGGGCATCGGCACTTCGCTGTCGACCCGCATCCTCGAGGCGCGCAAGCAGGGCAACTTCAAGGATTGGCCCGACCTGGTCAGCCGCGTTCGTGGCATCGGCGGCCACAACGCGGCGAAGTTCTCGGCCGAAGGCTTGACGGTCAACGATGCGCCGTATGCACCGGCGGCTCCGGCCGCCGACAAGACGAAGGCAGCTTCGGCGAAGCATTGAACCAACGCCCCGCGCGATGCGGGGCGTCGGGATTCCGACCGTCGACTGAATATCGACCAGGAAGGAGAGGCCGCCCCGCGTCAGGCTTCTTTTCGGGTAACGATGAACGACTTCGTCATGCCAAGCACTTTTTCGTATTGCAGCTGGCAGCCGGGAAACAGGCTCAATACTTCCTGTCGATTCAGCAAACGAATATCGCGAAGGAATGAATCGATCGCCGCCTGGCTTGGACGATATACCCAGCCCCACACCGAAAACCAGCGCACCAGCCGTCGCGTCACGCTGAACGGAAACCAGTGGATGAAGACAGTGATCAAATGCGGCTCGACCGGGAACCACCGCGCCGGGGTCTGCACGTAGACACTCTTGCCGCAACGAACCAGTTCCGCCGCGAAACGGCGCTGATCCTCCAGTGTTCCGACGTGCTCGATGACGGAATTGGAAAAAGCCAGATCGAACTGCTTGTCCGCAAATTGCAGGTTGCGTCCGTCGGCGACCATGAATTTCAGGCCCGCGGCAACGCAGGTACTCTCGTGTTCACCGTCCATATTGATGACGGTAATGGCTCGGGTGGCCGGTTTGACATCGGTCCACCAGGAGGCCACGCCGCCGACGTCCAGAATCGTCGCCTTCGGATTATCCAGCAGTGGAAACTGCGATTTGAGCGCGCGAACGCGTTTGGGACGAAATCGACGTTGAAAGAAGCTGTAGATAGGCGCGATGTTCATCTTCGTTGCAGTCGTGCTAGGAATAGATCGGCGGATCATAGCCTTGCAGGTGAGTCGCCAAGCAGTATCGAAGGATTCGTGGCGCCCGCACGAGTCGAAAGTTGGCAGCAATCCCGGCTCCGCGTGATCCATCCGGCGCAAACGACGAAGCCCCGCGGTGCGGGGCGTCGTTTCGAGGTGACGGCGCTTATTGGGCGGATGTCACCTTCAACGCGGAGTCACTGCGGAGCAGCAGCTTGGCGCTGTTGGCCGGCAGCGTGAAGGGCAAGGTGACCGCCACGCCATTCGTATCCGTGACCTTGCAGCCGGTGGGCCAGCCCAGTGCTGCGCAGTCGACCACCTTCGGTGCCGCCTGGGCGGAGACATAGGCCGCGAAGTCGCTCGGCCTGGCCAGCGTGTAGCCGGTGATCTGCTTCACCGAGACGCTGTCGAAACCGACCTTCGTACCAGCCTGGGCGGTGAGATTCACATGCCCGGTGGCGGCTGACTTCGCATTGAAGAAGCCCTGATAGCGGATCGTATTGCCGGTCACGCCGCTGAGGGTCGTCGGGCTGGCGACTTCCGCGGCGGCCGAGACGTTGGGCTGGCTCACCGCGCCGTCGGTCTGCAGGCTGGCGCGGAACTTCAGCATGTGCAGCGCACCACTGTTCATCGCGAAGTTCGGCGTGGCCAGCACATCGTAGATCGTGCCGGCGTTGAACACGGCGCAGGTGCCGATGCAACCCGTTGCGGCGGCCAGGCTCAGGCTGCCCTTGGGCGTGGCCGCGGCGAACCAGCTCGACCAGCCGCTGGCGTTGTTCGCGTAGTCGGTGTTCGTGACCATTTCGGGGCCGAAGCTCGCCAGGTAGCCGGCGTATTCGACGGGCGCATTCACGGGCAGTTCGGCCGGGTTCATCTTGCGCCAGGCATCCGCGGAGAGGCGGGTGACGCCGGACGTCGAGCCGCCGCGGATCTGCGCTGCCGCAGATTGCGAGGTGCCGTTGAGCATCAGCATCTGGTTGTTGCTGAAGCTGTTGCCGCCACCGGACGTGACCGTGCCCGCACCGCTGAGGGTGTGCCAGATGTCGATGGCCTGGCTGGTGCGGGCCACCGGCGCCTGCGGATAGGCACCGGAGAAAGCCGTCACGACGTTGAACTGGTTGTTGCGATAGACGTTCCCGATCGTCGTGTCGCGATCCGTGTGATCCATGTTGATCCACACGCCCGAGAGCCGCGCCAGCCAGACCTTGTTCGAATCCACCGTCATGTACGAGGCGTTGTGGATGAGGATGCCGATGTCGGAATCGATCACCGTGTTGCCCCGGATCACGCCCTGGCGGCTCAGGTCATCGGCATAGACCCCGGCGCAGGGAGCACCGCCACCTTCCGAGTTGCTCAAGACGCGCACGATGATGTTGTTCTCGATCAGCGAGGATTGGTTCGTCGTGTTGTTGCCGCCGTTCCAGGAATAGATCGCACCCCCATCGCCGAGGCGCGTGCAGCTGTCTTCCACGTAGTTGCGCGTGATCGTGCTGCCGCCGGTGCCGCTGTAGTTGACGGCGGCGTAGCCCGAGCGCCTGAAGATGTTGTTGTCGACGACGCCGCCCGGGCCATTCGTCAGTGCGGCGACCACCGGGCCGGAATAGGCGGAGACGCCGGTGTCGGTGATGACGTTGTTGGTGTAAGTCACGCGCGCCGAGGGCGTATCGATGGCGCGGAAGGCATTGCGGCTGAACGTGCTGTTCTGGACGATCGTGCCGTCGGAGGCATAGATCGTGCGCATGCCGGTGCCGCCGTTGTCGGAAACGTCGATCTGGTCGACCAGCATGCCGGCCACGTTCGACAGCGACAGGGCCTCGCTCTGCGTCTTCACCGCGGCGATGTTGCGCATCACGAGGTTCGAGCGCTGGCCGATGTCGACCGCGTTGCCGCGCACGCTGCCTTCGATCAGGGCGCCGTTCAGCGCGGTCTGCATCGCGGTCGTGCTCGGATAGACGTAGAGCACGCCGTTGGCCTTGTCGTGGAAGAACTCGCCGGGTGCGTCGAGCATCCACAGCTTGTCGGACAGCACGTAGCCGTCGCCGCCTTCCATGTTGTAGCTCGTCGGCGTGTCCAGCGTCATCGTGCCGGTGGTCTTGTCGAAGGCCTTGATCCCCCGCTTCTCGATGAACCAGGGCTCCTCGCGCACCGAGATCGACGCGCCGACGATGTCCTGGGCGGCCAGCGTCGCGATGTCGGCAGGATTGGCCAGCAGGCTCGCGGTCGTGCTCGGGGAGGCCCTGTTGGCGATGCTGTACTCGTGGCCGAGGCCGCCGAAGTTGGGGAACTGCGCGGTGCGCTGCGCCACGCCGTTGATGAACAGCTGGGTGATCTTCGCGGACGTGGTCGGCACGCGGCGCGACCAGATGTTGCCGGACTTGGTCCAGCCGCCGCTGAAATCGTCGGCGCCGGAGATCACGGCCTTGGAGGTCGCGGAGCAATTGCCGTAGCCGGCGACGATCGAGCCGTTCTGCAGCTGCGTCGTCGACAGGACCAGCCGTTCGCGGTAGGTGATGCCGCACTTGATGTAGACGCCGGCACCGGTCGCGACCTTGGCGGTGGCGGCGGCCTTGGCGAGCGTCTTCCAGGGCTGTTCGAAGGTACCGGGGTTGCTGTCGCTGCCGGTCATGCCATCGACGAAGACGCCCGGGCCGGGGGCGACAGCGGTTGTGGGCGCAGGTGCAGGCGCCGCTGCGGGTGCAGGTGCAGGTGCAGGTGCGGGTGCAGGTGCAGGTGCAGGTGCGGGTGCGGGTGCGGGTGCCGGTGCCGGTGCCGGTGCCGGTGCCGGTGCCGGTGCAACGGCCACGACGCCCAGGCTGCTCGGCGCAGTAAAGCGCAATGCACCGTTCCAGGCCATCATTCTCTGGCCGGCGATCACGTCCTTGCCGTCGAAGGCCGCCGCGCCCAGGCCACGGTCATAGGTGACCCCAGCGGCGGACGGCAGCATGACCGCGCCGTCGACCGTCACGGAGTTGACGATCAGATTGCGGTCCTGGCCATTGATGTTCGCGTCGTTGCCGTAGACGATGTCGATCTTCGCGCCGGCCGGGACGGCAGGAATCGTGAAGCTGTAATTCTGGGGCGACGTGGCGCGCACTTCGGTGCTCGCGACGATGACGCCATTCACCATCACCGTCGCCACCGGTCCAACATTGCCGGCCAGAGTCCCAAAGGCCTGCAGGACGAGCGTGCTCTGGCCGCTGGTGGTCTGAGCATGCGCTGACTGGGCTCCGCCGTAGATTGACAACAGGCTGAAGCCCAGTGCAGTAATCGCCAACCGGACCGGACTCTGACCTTTCGATGCCTTCATTGATTCTCTCCGCGCTCCCCGACGCACCTCGCGCCGGTTTCTTTCCTGAGCTGGAGTGCGTATCGGCGCGGCCGCACCGAGACTGAAAGCACGCGTGTAACGCGAGCCCGGATGAGGGCTGCCGCGTTCTGTAGGGGAAATTCTGTATCGAGCGTCCTGCGTCGATCGGCGCGTGAATCAGTTCACGGCCTCTTGTCGCCCGTGCCGGCTCAGGGCGAAGCGTTTGTTACCCGCAGACACATCTGTGGGCCGGGTCAAAGGCGTTCGAGGAACGTCGCGGCATCGAAACCCACCGTGGTGCCGCCATCCGGCCATGCCACGACCGGGCGCTTGATCACGCTGGGCTGCGCGAGCATCAGCGCTCGCGCGCTGGCCGCATCGACGACCGCGGACTGGGTCTTCTCATCGAGCTTGCGCCAGGTCGTGCCCTTTCGATTCACGAGCGGCTCCCAGCCGTGCGCGGCGATCCAGGCATCGAGTTCCGCCTGCGGAACGCCGCTCTTCTTGTAGTCGTGGAAGAGTATCTCCGCGCCCTGCTCGGCGAACCAGGCGCGCGCCTTCTTGACCGTGTCGCAGTTCGCAATGCCGTAGAGCCGGATCATCGCGGCTCCTGCGGTTCGCGGCCGCCCGGGTCGCATTCGGGATCGGGCCCGTAACCGGTGTCGACCACCTTGCCGGTGCCGCCGATCGAGACCTGGAACCAGCGGCAATAGCCCATCGACTCATAGCGATAGCTCCAGACGTCGCTGTCCTTGAAGCGCACGCGCATGCGCGACGACGGCCTGCCGAGCTTGAACAGCACGTCCTGTTGCAAGGTGCCGATCTTCAGCGATTCGAAGTTCGGCTCGGTCAGCACCTGCGTCCAGCCGGTGACGTGCCCGCTCGCATCCATGTCGATCATGTAGGTCTGCTTGCCGGCCGGCCCGCGGGCGTACTCGATGCGCTCGCCGCCGCCCGGTGCCGGATAACGCGCGGTCGGGCGGCCCATCGATTGCGTCACCTCGTCCGCCGTCTGGCCGTTCTTCACCGGGGGCGAGTAGCCGGCACAGGCGGCGAGGATGGAGACGCTCGCAGCAGCCAGCACGAGCTTGAGGCGGGAAGCCGGCGCAACAGCGGCATGAAACGGGAAGGAAACCATCGGCACCTCGGATTCAGGGGCGCCCACTGTAGATGAAGCGCGCCTCGACTCCGTCCTCACGGCAAAAGCCTGTGCCGTGCGCGATGCCTCTGGCCCCCGCGTTGCCGAGGCGACAGCGCACCGACCGGCCTGCGGCTACGATCCCCGGATGCCCCGGCCCACCATCGCCCTCGACGCAGACGGTGTCCTGCTCGACTTCCATCTCGGCTACGCCTCTGCCTGGTCGCGCGCCTTCGGCACCGCGCCGCTGGAGCGCGATCCGCTGGCCTACTGGCCGATGGACCGCTGGCAGGTCGAGCGGCTCGAGGACGAGCGGCGCGCGCACTTCCGCAGCCATTTCGACGAAGACTTCTGGAGCACGATGCCGCCGCTGCCGGGCGCGATCGAGGCCTGCCACCGACTGCACGACGCGGGCTTCCAGCTGATCTGCGTCTCGGCGCTGGAGTTGCGCTTCGAAGCGGCACGGCTGCGCAACCTGCGCCGGCACGGCTTTCCGATCGAGCGGGTGATCGCGACCGGGCATGTCAGCAGCGAGCGCAGCCCGAAAGCCGACGCGATCAACACCATGCGGCCGCTGGCCTTCGTCGACGACTACCTGCCGTACCTGCGCGGCGTCGACGAGACGGTGCACACCGCGCTGGTGCTGCGTGCGCCCAACGGCACCCCGAACGTCGGCGAGGAACTGCGCCTTGCGAAATCGACGCACGAGGATCTGGCCGCGTTCGCCAGCCATTGGCTGGCCGGCGTTGCCACCCCGGCTCAGAACGTGCCCGGGTAGGCGCCCCCATCCATCAGCAGGTTCTGCCCGGTGATGTAGCCGGCGTGCACGCTGCAGAGGAAAGCGCAGGCCGCGCCGAACTCCTCGGCGGTGCCGAAACGCTGCGCCGGGTTCTGCCGGCGGCGCACTTCCAGCACCGCCTCGACCGGCTGGCCGCTCTGCCGCGCCGCGCCCTCGGCGGTGCTGCGCAGCCGATCGGTATCGAAAGGCCCGGGCAGGAGATTGTTGATCGTGACGTTCTTCGCCACCGTCTTGCGCGCCAGGCCGGCGACGAAGCCGGTCAGCCCCGAGCGCGCGCCGTTGCTCAAGCCGAGGATGTCGATCGGCGCCTTCACCGCGGCGGAGGTGATGTTGACGATGCGGCCGAAGCCGCGCGACATCATCGGATCGACCAGGGCCTTCATCAGCTCGATCGGCGTCAGCATGTTCGCGTCCAGCGCCTTGATCCAGGCCGCGCGATCCCAGTCGCGGAAGTCTCCGGGCGGCGGGCCGCCGGCGTTGTTGATCAGGATGTCGACCTGCGGGCAGGCCGCGAGCGCGGCGGCGCGGCCTTCCGGCGTCGTGATGTCGCCCGCCACCGCGAGCACGCGCACCGCGGGGTTCGACGAACGCAGCTCCGCCGCCGCGGCTTCGAGCGCCTCGGCGCCGCGCGCGGTGATCACGACGTTGACACCTTCGCGCACCAGCGCCTGCGCGCAACCCTTGCCGAGCCCCTTGCTGGCGGCGCACACCAGCGCCCACCGACCGTTGATTCCGAGATCCATCGCCTGTCCTTTCGCCGGGGTTCGAACCGCTATAGTTCGCGCCCTCATGGGTTCCGCATCACAACATCTGGCCTTGCATGGCGCCATTGTGCTGATATTGGGCATGCTGCTCGGCATACCGTATGCGAGCGCCGTCAAGCGAGAGGCCGCCGCGCACATCGTCAACGCCTGGCGCCGCGCCCATTGGAGCCTGCCGATCGCCGGCACGCTGATGCTCGTGATCGCCGCGCTGCTGCCTTCGATGAAGGTGGCGACGTTCGTCACCTGGCTGATCACGATCGCGCTGACCGTCTCGGCCTACGGCTTCAGCGTCTCGCTGCCGCTGGCCGCGATCACCGGCCAGCGTGGCCCCGCCGCCGGCCGCACCGGCCTTGGCCGGCTGGTCCATCTGGGCAATATCGTCGGCGCGGTGATGTCGATGATCGGCCTGTCCGGGCTGTTGTACGCCGCATCCGCCTCGCTCTGAGCTCAGCGCCAGCGCGCCAGCAGCCAGATGCCGCTCATCACCAGTACCGTGCCCGCCGCCATCCACGGCGTGAACGGTTCGCCGAGGATCAGCACGCTCATCAGGATGGTCGAGACCGGCCCGATCATGCCGGTCTGCGCCGCGATGCCCGGGCCGATGCGCTCGATCGCCATCATCACCATCAGCACCGGTGCGAAGGTGCACAGCGTCGCGTTGAGCAGCGACAGCCAGATCACTTGCGGCGCGACGCTGATGGCCGCCGAGATCGGCCGCAACACCAGGAACTGCAGGATGCAGAAGACGCAGGCCACCATCGTCGCCAGCCCGGTCAGGCGCAGCGCGCCGAGGCGCTTGACCTCCTCGCCGCTGTAGACGAGGTAGATCGCATAGCTCACCGCGCTGATGAAGCACAGCGCCGCGCCGAGCAGCACGTTGCGGCCGGAGAGCGTCAGCTCGTGGCCGAAGACCAGCAGCACGCCTGCATAGCTGACCGCGAGCGAGATCGCCTGCCGCGCCGCGATGCGCCGCTTGAACAGCACGAGGCCGAGCAGCAGCACCAGGGTCGGGTTCAGATACAGGATCAGCCGCTCGAAGCTGGCGCTGACGTAGGCGAGCCCGGCGAAGTCGAGGAAGCTCGCGAGGTAGTAGCCGGTGAAGCCGAGACCGGCGATCGCGATCCAGTCGCGCCGCATCAACGCCGGCCGGCCGCGGCCCGCCCACCAGGCGAGCAGCATGAAGAGCGGCAGCGCGAACAGCATGCGCAGCATGATCAAGGTCACCGCGTCGACGCCGTAGCGGTAGGCGAGCTTGACGATGATCGCCTTGCCCGAGAACGCGATCGCGCCCAGCGACGCAAGCGCGAGGCCGCCGGTGAGCCGGGGCGGTGCGGCGGTCAGCGTGCGGCTCGTCATGGGCCGGCGAGACTACACGAAGCCTCCTGCCCCGCGCTGCGCCAAGGTCGTTCAGCCGAGCTTCAGGAAGGCATCCCGATCGGGCGTGAAGTTGGCATGCAGCGGCAGCAACGCTCCGCCGAGCGCACGGGCATCCGAGCCGATCGTGCCGGGCAGCAGATCGGGGCGCTGCACGCCTTCCCAGTTGTAGCGGCCGAGCGCCTGCTCGGTGGCGGTCAGCAAGGTCTGCAGCATCTCGCGGCTGAACGAGCCGTCGACGATCACGCCTTCCAGATCGAGCAGGCAGGCCGCGTCATGCACCGCCAGCGCGATCGCCGGCGCGGCCTCGGCGAGCCAGGCTTCGGTGTGGCCGCGCCATGGCGTTTCGAGGGCACGCGGGTCGGCCGAAGCGGTCGCATCGAGGCCGGCGTTTTCGAAGCGCGATTCGAGCGTCAGCAACGAGGCGATGCTGAGCAGCTGCGGCGGCGGCGTGCTGTCGTTGGTGCCGACGCGATGCAGCGCCAGCGAGCCGATCGCGCCGGCATTGCCGTTCAGCCCGCCGCGCAAATGGCTGTCGATCACCAGGCCCCCGCCGATGAAGGTGCCGACGAAGACATAGAGGAAGCTGCGCAGGCTGCGGCCCCGGCCGGCAACGAGTTCGGCGACGCAGGCGGCCGAGGTGTCCTTCACGAAGGTCACCGGCAGGCCGCTCATCGCCGCGACTCTTGCCGACAGGTCGATCTGGCTCCACGACTGGGCCTGCGAAGGCTTGGCGCCGAGCAAGGCCTGCCAGCCGTCGAGCGACAGCGGCGCGGCGATGCCGATGCCCTGCACACGCTCGCGCCGCGCCGCGCCGAGCTTGCGGCGCAGCGCGCGCAACTGCTGGTCGATCTCGGCAAGCACGGCCTCGGGCGTCGGGAAGTCGTAGTACAGCGTGCCGCGTTCGCGCACCGTGCCGAGAAAGTCCACCATCAGCACGTCGAGGCTGCGCCGGCCGACCTTGATGCCGATCGAGAACGCGCCGTCCGGATCGAGCGCGATCGGCACCGAGGGCTGGCCGACCTTGCCGCGCACCGGCGCCTGGCGCAGCAGCAGGCCGGCGCCTTCGAGGCGGCCGATGATCAGCGAGACCGTCTGCGCGGTGAGGTGCGTGAGCCGGGCGATCTCCGCCTGCGCGAGCGCGCCGTGCTGCCGGATCACCTGCAGCACGACGCGCTCGTTGTACTGGCCGACGCCGACCTGGTTCGTCCCTCGCTGGCGCAACGGAGTCATTGCTGTCCCGAGGCCGCCGAGTACGGCGTCCGGCCCCCGATGGGCGCGAGCCCGGCCTGGGGCGGCCCTGCGCACGGGCTCCATGTCGACATTCGGGTCATGGCATCAGTTCGGCCGAGATCACGCCCTTCTTGAAAACGAAATTCGCATACGGTTGCATCTCGCCAGTCTGCACGATCGCGTAACACTGCTTCACGCGCTCGTAGAACGCGAAGCGTTCGATCGCCTCGCATTGTTCCGAGCGCGCCTCGCCGCGCAGGACGATCGCGCCGATCACCTCGCGCTGCAGCGCCGAGCGATAGCCTTCGGCCGTATCGCTGACCTGCATGTAGGCGATCGGCTGCGAGACCGCGGCATCGAGCGGGAAGACCGACAGCACCGCCTCGCACGCGGCCGCCATCTTGACGCCCGGCAGCTGCAGCACCGGCTTGCCGCCGGCCAGCGACAAGGCCGTGAAGTTGGCATCGGCCAGCACCACCTCGTCGCCATGGCCCATCTCGCACAGCACCTTGAGCAGCTCCGGCGTCAGCAAGGGATTGATGTTCTTCAGCACGGCAGCCCTCCCTGGTCGATGCCGATCACGCCAGCATCTCCGGCGGCAGATCCTCCGGCTTCAAGGCGCCGGTCATCACTGCCACCGTGTCGCTCATGCTGATCTTCTTCGGGTTCAGCACCGCGCCGCGCTTGCCCAGGCGAGCGACGTGGATGCGGTCGGCGATCTCGAACACGTGCGGCATGTTGTGCGAGATCAGCACCACCGGCAGGCCCTTGTCGCGCACCCGCCGGATCAGCTCCAGCACCATGTTGCCTTCCTTGACGCCGAGCGCCGCGGTCGGCTCGTCGAGGATCACGACGTGCTCGGCAAAGGCCGCGGCACGCGCCACCGCAACACACTGGCGCTGCCCGCCGGAGAGCGTCTCCACCGCCTGCGTCATCGAGCGGATGCCGACCTTCAGGTCGTTCATGCGCTGGATGGCCTGCTCGAGCATCTTCTTCTTGTCGAGCATGCGCAGCGTGTTGCCGAGGAAGCCTTCGCGGCGCAGTTCGCGGCCCAGGAAGAGGTTCTCGGTGATGGTCATCGCCGGAGCCACCGCCAGATCCTGGTAAACCGTCTCGATGCCGACGCGGCGCGCATCGATCGGGCCCTTGAAGTGGATGATCTGGCCGTCGAGGATGATCTGGCCCTCGTCGGGGATCGTCGCACCGGACAGGCACTTGATCAGCGAGGACTTGCCGGCGCCGTTGTCGCCGATCACCGCGAGGATCTCACCGGCGCGCAGCTCGAAGTCGGCGCCGTCGAGGGCGGTGACCTGGCCGTAACGCTTGACCAGGCCCTTGGCCTGCATGACGAGTGGTTGCGTAGCCATTAGCGGCCTCCCTTGCGAGACAGTTGGTCGACAGTGACCGCGAGGATCACGAGGATGCCGGTGATCAGCACCTGGTAGACGGACGAGACGCCCATCAGCGTGAGGCCGTTGCGCAGCACGCCGACGACCACCGCGCCGATCAGCGAACCGAGGATCACGCCGCGTCCGCCGAACAGGCTGGTGCCGCCCAGCACCACCGCGGTGATCGCATCGAGATTCTCGGTCTGCCCGGCGTTCGGGTCGCCGACCCCGGTACGGGAGACGGCGAGCAGCGAGGCGATGCCGTAGAACACGCCGGCCAGCACGTAGACCCACAGCAGCACGTTCTCCGGCGGGATACCGACGAGGCGCGTCGCTTCGGGGTTGTTGCCGACCGCATAGACGTGCCGTCCGGAGGCGGTTTCACGCAGCCAGAACCAGACGCCGAGGTAGAGCACGATCATCAGCACCGTGCCGTAGGCCACCGAGGTCTGGCCGATGTTGAAGGTGGAGCCGAGCCAGGTCATCGCAGGCGGCACTTCGGTGATGGTCTGTGCGCCGGAATAGAGCTGGGTGATCGCGAAGGCGATGTTGAAAACGCCGAGCGTGACGATGAACGGCGGCAGCTTGATGCGGGTGATCAAGAGGCCGTTGATCAGTCCGAACAAGGCCGTCACGCCAATGCCGCAGAGGATGGCGAGCGGCGCAGGCACGCCGAGATCCTGCGCGAACTTGGTCATCACGATGCTGCCGAGGGCCATGATCATCCCGCACGACAGATCGATGCCCGCCGTCAGGATGATCAGGGTCTGGCCGATCGCGATCACGCCGACCACCATCACCTGTTGCAGGATCAGCGAGAAGTTCTCGCCGCTGAAGAATCGATTGGTGGTCGATCCGAATATGACGCACGCGATCAGCAGGGCGATGAACGGCCCCATCTGGCTGATCGGCGGCAGCTTGTCTTTGAAGGTGCTCACTGTGTTCCTTCGAGTGGTGAAGATGCAGCTGCCTCGCCGTCGGGCGGAGGTTGTCCCTCCGCGCGAGGCGGCGCCGCTGGGTAGTCGACCGGACCGCGAACGGTCAGCGCGAGGGGCTTACTCTTACTTCTTGCCCCAGCACAGGTCCATGCCGGTCTTGGTGTCCTTGCTGTCGACGCCGGCCACCGCGTTCTTCGCGATCAGGGTCACGCCGGTGTCGGTGTAGCCGCTGACCTTCTTGCCGGTCTTCGCGTAGTCGACGCCGGCTTCGACGCCCATCGCGGCCATCTTCAGCGGGTACTGCTGCGACGTCGCGGCGATCTTGCCGGCGGCCACGTCCTTGATGCCGTCGCAGCCGCCGTCCACCGACACGATCATCACGCCCTTTTCCTTGCCGGCCTTCTGCAGCGCGTTGTAAGCCCCCGCGGCGGCCGGCTCGTTGATGGTGTAGACGAGGTTGATGTCGGGGTTCTTCTGGAGACAGTTCTCCATCGCGGTCTGGCCCTTGGCGCGGTCGCCGAAGCTGTCGGCCGAGCACACCACCTCGGGCGGCTTGGCGAGTTCGTTGTTCTTCGCCTCGTTGCTCGGCAGGCCGTAACCCTTCAGGAAGCCGTTGTGCCGCTGCGCGCCGACCGGGTGGCCGGGGAAGAGATCGAGCGTCGCGATCTTCACCGGCTTGCCGCCCATCGCCGCCTTCGCGTACTCGCCGATGAGGATGCCGGCCTTGTAGTTGTCGGTGGCGAACAGCGCATCCACGGCTTCGGCCGGGTCGGTCGGGCTGTCGAGCGCGATCACCATCACGCCCTTGCCCTGCGCCTTCTTGATCGCCGGGATGATGGCCTTCGAGTCGTTCGGCGTGATCAGGATGGTCTTCGCGCCGGCGGCGATCATGTTCTCCAGCGCGGTCACCTGCCCGGCGTTGTCGCCATCGGCCTTGCCGGCGCCCGAGAGCACCTTGGCGCCCTTGGCCTTGCCGGCTTCGGTCGCGCCTTCCTTCATCTTCACGAAGAACGGGTTGGTCTCGGTCTTCGTGATCAGGCCGATCACGATCTCATCGGCGGCGTGGACCGGCGCCAACGCGGCGGTCATGGCCAGCAGGGCGGCAAGGGCGAGCGGGGTCTTAGAGGTCATGGTGTCTCCTGGGGTGTCTTCAGCGGGGTGGTTGGCTTGTCGCGGACGCCTTGTGTTGTCCAGCGCCTCTATCTTCGGTGCCACCGATTAATAAATCAAGTTGATTGATTAATGGAAAACCCGGGGTTCGTGCGCGTAGCGGCGCGTGCGAATGGCTCGAGGAAGGACTGCCTGGGCTTGGTGCGCAGGGCCGATTCACCGCCGGTGGCCGGCGATCCGCGGCACACTTCGGACGCAACGACGAGGGCGCTACGCCCTCTCAGAGCATGCGTGCGACCTGCCGCGCCAACGCAAGCGAGGCGGTGAGCCCGGGCGATTCGATGCCGTAGAGATGCACCAGGCCGGCGACACCATGCCGTGCCGGCCCGTGGATGACGAAGTCGGCCGCCGCCTCGCCTTCGGCCTGGATCTTCGGCCGCACGCCGGCATAGCTCGGCTGCAAGGCGCCGTCCGGCAGGGCCGGCCAGTAGCGGCGGACAGCGTCGTAGAAGACGTCGGCGCGGCGCGGATCGACGCTGTAGTCGATCGTGTCGGGGGCGACGCTGTCGGGCAGCCATTCCACGTCGGGACCGAAGCGCATCTGGCCGCCAAGATCGAGCGTCACATGCACGCCGAGGCCGGCCGCCTCCGGCACCGGATAGACCAGGCGCGAAAACGCAGGCCGCCCTGGCAATGAAAAGTAGTTGCCCTTGCAGCGATGTTCGGCCGGCACCTGCTGCCGCGGGAAGCCTTGCAAGCTCGCGGCCACTCGCTGCGCCCACAGGCCGGCGCTGTTGACCACGCTGCGCGCGCACACCCGCATCGCATCGTCCCCGCCGACCTCGAGCTCGATGCCCTGCCCGGTGGTCCGCCCGGCACGCACCGGGCTTTTCAGCGCGAGCACGGCACCATGGCGTTCGGCATCGCCGAGCAGCGCCAGCATCAGCCCATGGCCGTCGATGATGCCGGTCGACGGCGAAAGCAGCGCCGCGACGCAGCGCAATTCGGGCTCCAGCGCCATCGCCTCGTCAGCGTTCAGCGCCTGCAAGTCGTCGACGCCGTTGGCCGCAGCCTGCGCGGCGATCGACGCCAGTGCCGTCTGCTGGCCTTGCGCCGTCGCGACGATCAGCTTGCCGCAGCGCCGATGCGCCACGCCGTGCGCCTCGCAATAGGCATACAGCAGCGCCTTGCCCTCCACGCACAGCCGCGCCTTCAGCGAACCCGTCGGGTAGTAGATGCCGGCGTGGATGACCTCGCTGTTGCGCGAACTGATGCCGGTGCCGAAAGCCTCCGCCGCCTCGAGGATCACCACCTCGCGGCCGGCCATCGCCAGCTCGCGCGCCACCGCAAGGCCGACCACGCCGGCACCGATCACCACGCAATCCAGCTGCTCCATCGCGACTCTCAGTCTTCCTGGAAGGTCTCTTCGCGCTTCTTGCTGATCGACGGCAGGGTCACGACGACGATCATCGCCGCCGCGGCAAGCAAGAGGCCTGCCGAGATCGGCCGCGAGACGAACACCGTCCAGTCGCCGCGCGACAGCAGCAAGGCGCGGCGCAGATGCTCTTCCATCATCGGCCCGAGGATGAAGCCGAGCAGCAGCGGTGCCGGTTCGCACTTGAGCTTGTAGAAGACGAAGCCGATGGCCGCGAAGATCGCGCCCATGTAGACGTCGAAGTCGTTGTTGTTCAAGGTGTAGAGACCGATGCAGCAGAAGGTCATGATCGCCGGCACGAGGAAGCGATAAGGCACCGAGAGCAGCTTGATCCAGATGCCGATCAGCGGCAGGTTGAGCACGACCAGCATCAGGTTGCCGACCCACATCGAGGCGATCAGCCCCCAGAAGAGCTCGGGGTTGCTGGTCATCACCTGCGGGCCGGGCTGGATGCCCTTGATCGTCATCGCGCCGACCATCAGCGCCATCACCGCATTGGGCGGGATGCCGAGCGTCAGCATCGGGATGAAGCTGGTCTGCGCGCCGGCGTTGTTGGCCGATTCGGGCCCGGCCACGCCCTGGATCGCGCCCTTGCCGAACTTGCTCGAATCTTTCGCCATCTTCTTTTCGACGGTGTAGGCGGCGAACGAGGCGAGCAAGGCGCCGCCGCCCGGCAGCACGCCGAGGATCGAGCCGAGCAAGGTGCCGCGCAGCACCGCCGGGTAGGCGAGCCTGAAGTCGTCCTTCGTCGGCCAGAGGTGCTTGACCTCGCTGGTGAAGACCTCGCGATTGGCCGAACCCTGGCCGAGGTTGGCGATGATCTCGCCGAAGCCGAACACCCCCATCGCGATCGCGACGAAACCGATGCCGTCGGACAGTTCGGGGATGTCGAACGAAAAACGCGGCGTGCCCGAGATCACGTCGGTATTGATCTGGCCGAGCAGCAGGCCGAGCACGATCATCGCGATCGCCTTGATCAGCGAACCCGAGGCCAGCACCACTGCGCCGATCAGCCCGAGCACCATCAGCGAGAAGTATTCGGCCGAGCCGAACTTGAAAGCCAGCTCGGTCAGCGGCGGCGCGAAGGCCGCGATGATCACCGTGCCGACGCAGCCGGCAAAGAAGGAGCCGAGCGCCGCCACCGAGAGCGCCGCGCCGGCGCGGCCCTGGCGCGCCATCTGGTAGCCGTCGATCGCGGTGACGACCGAGGACGATTCGCCCGGCACGTTGATCAGGATCGCCGTGGTGGAGCCGCCGTATTGCGCGCCGTAGTAGATGCCGGCGAGCATGATCAGCGCGGGCGTCGCGTCGAGCGAATAGATCGACGGCAGCAGCATCGCGATCGTCGCCACCGGGCCGAGGCCGGGCAGCACGCCGATCAAGGTGCCGAGCACCGCGCCGAGCAGGCAATAGGCAAGATTCGTCCAGTTCAGCGCGACGCCGAAGCCCAGCACCAGGTTGTGGATCAGGTCCATGCACCGGCCCTCAGCCGCCGAAGCCGAGGATCGCCGGCTTCAGCGGGATCACGAGCTTCAGCCCGAAGACGAAGATGAACCAGCTCGCCGCGGTCAGCACCACGGCGCTGATCGCGGCCTCGCCCCAGTGATGCTCGTCGCCGGCGAGCGAGACCATCACCACCAGCAGCGGCAGCGCGATGAAGAGGCCCAGGTGTGGCAGCGCGTAGCCGAATCCGGCGACCGCGGCGATGATCACCAGCGTTGGCCGCCAGGCGACGTGGCCGATCGGATCGCCGCCTTCGCTCTCGAAGGTCAGCGCCTTGAAGAGTTCGATCGCACCAAGCAGCGCCAGCAGGATGCCGAGGCCGAACGGGAAGTACCCCGGACCGGGGCTCGCCGAGGCGCCGAAGCTGTAGGCCGTCGCGCCCCACGCGAAGGCCATGCCGACGACGAGGAACATCATTCCCGCCCAGAAGTCGCGCTGGCTCTTGATCTTCAAAGCTTCGTCTCCTCGCACCGTTGAACCGCGCGATTCTAGGCAGGGGTCTTCCGCCCTCCCCGGTGGTTTCCCTGATCGAACGGTTGCGCTCAGAGCGCGTGCGCGGGAATCTCGGTCTTCAGGCGCAGCGAGCTGAACACCGCCGCGGCGGCGGCGCAGGCGGCCGCAAGCGCGAGTGCGATCACCGCTCCCTGGCCTTCATGCGGGCCGCGAAAGCTGAAGATGATCGCGAGCAGCACGGCGCCCAAGGTCTGGCCGGTGAGCCGTGCGCTGCCCAGCATGCCGCTCGCGGCGCCGCTGCGGGCCGGCGGGGCCGAGGTGATGATGGTGTGGTTGTTCGGCGACTGGAACAAGCCGAAGCCGAGGCCGCACAGGGCCATGCGCCAGACGATGTCGGCATTCGAGGGCTGGGCCGGCAGGCCCGCGAGCAGCGCCAGCCCGAGCGCGAGGATCGTAAGGCCGATGCCGCCGAGCAGCCCGGACGGATAGCGCCCGATGAGGCGCCCCGCCAGCGGCGCGGCGACGACGATCGCCAGCGGCCAGGTGGTCATCAACAGGCCGGCCGCCAGGTGCGATCGGCCGAAGGTTTCGAGCAGCAGGAAGGGCAGGCTGATGTAGGCCAGCATCTGCGCGCAGAAGGCCGCGACCGAAGTGCCCATCGACAGCGCGAAGACCGGAATGCGCAGCAGGTCGAGCGGAAAGAGCGGCACCGCTTCCGCGCGCTGGCGCCGCAGATAGATCACCGCCAGCACGAGGCCCGCACCCAGCTGCGCCCACGGCAGCCACGGGCGGCCGCCGGGCGCCGCGCCGCTGCCGGTGCCGAGGCCATCCACGCCGAGGAAGATCAGCCCGAAGCTGAGCGCGTTGAGCACGATATCGAGCGGCGCGCAGCGCACGCCCGGCGCAGCGGGCGCGGCGTTGTCCGGCAGGCTGCGGCGCCCCAGCAGCAGGGTCAGCAGACCCAGCGGCAGGTTGATCGCGAACAGCCAGGGCCAGCTGGCGGCCGAGAGGATCAGCGCGGCGATCGATGGGCCGGCGACCGAAGCCGTCGCCACCACCATCGTGTTGATCGCGATGCCGCGGCCGAGGATGGCCTTCGGATAGATCAGCCGCACCAGCGCGGTGTTCACGCTCATGATGCCGGCCGCGCCCACGCCCTGCAGCGCACGCGAGGCGGCGAGCCCCGTCAGCGAGCCCGACATCGCGCAGCACACCGAAGCCAGCGTGAACAGCGCGATGCTCCACAGGTAGATGCGCCGGTAGCCGACGATGTCGCCCAGGGTGGCCACCGGCAGCAGCAAGGCCAAAGTCGCGACCTGGTAGGCATTGACCACCCAGATCGACGCCGAAGCCTCGGCCCGCAGTTCGCGCGCGATGCTCGGCAGCGCGAGATTGACGATGGTGCCGTCGAGCACCGCCATCGTGATGCCGAGGATGATGACGAGCACCGCGCGCTTGCGCATCGGTGCGGGCAGTCCGTCCTGAACGGGCATGCAGACCTCTGGGAGAAAGGCCGCGAGACTAACCGAGACGGCTTGTCGGGGTCGGCGACTGCGCTATTCCCAGACCGGCGTGCTGCGCAGCACTTCCTCCAAGGTGGTGACACCTTCTGCCACCTTCATCACGCCGGCCATGCGCAGCGGCTTGAGCCCGTCGGTCGCGGCGATCTGGCGCAGCTTGACCATGTCCGGCACCGGATGCACGACCGCGCGCGCGGCCTCGTTCAGCGCCAGCAGTTCGTAGAGCCCGGCCCGCCCGCGGTAGCCGGTCATGCGGCACTCGAGGCAGCCGACCGGCTTGTACGGCCTGAAGCTGCCGCTGAGGCGCCACGGCGCAATCACTTCGTGCAGCGCGTCGAGGGTCGTGGTGTCGTCGGACTGCTTGCAGGCCACGCACAGGGTGCGCACCAGCCGCTGCGCGAGCACGCCGATCACCGTCGCGCTGATCAGGTAGGGCGGCACGCCGAGATCGATCAGGCGCGTGATCGCCGAAGCCGAGTCGTTGGTGTGCAGGGTGCTGAAGACGAGGTGGCCGGTGAGCGCCGCCTGGATCGCCATCTCGGCGGTCTCGAGGTCGCGGATCTCGCCGACCATGATGATGTCCGGGTCCTGGCGCATCAGCGAACGCACGCCTTCGGCGAAGCCCAGATCGAGGTTGGGCTGCACCTGCGTCTGGTTGAACGCGGGCTCGATCATCTCGATCGGGTCCTCGATGGTGCAGACGTTGACCTCGTCGGTGGCGAGGCGCTTCAGGGTCGAGTAGAGCGTCGTCGTCTTGCCCGAGCCGGTCGGGCCGGTGACCAGGATGATGCCGTTGGCGCGCGAGGTCAGATCGCTCCAGCGCTTCGCATCGTGGGCGCCGAAGCCGAGCGCATCGAGGCTCTTCACCGTCGTGTCCGGGTCGAAGATGCGCATCACCATCTTCTCGCCGAAGGCAGTCGGCAGGGTCGACAGGCGCATCTCGACCTCGTCGCCCTTCATCGTGCTGGTGCCCGGGCCGCGCGTCTTGATGCGCCCGTCCTGCGGGCGGCGGCGCTCGACCACGTCCATGCGGCCGAGCAGCTTGATGCGCGCCGTCATCGCGTTCAGCACGCCCATCGGCAGCTGGTAGACGGTGTGCAGCACGCCGTCGATGCGGAAGCGGATCACGCCCAGATCGCGGCGCGGCTCGAGGTGGATGTCGCTCGCGCGCTGGTCGAAAGCGTATTGCCAGAGCCAGTCGACGACCTGCACCACGCCCTGGTCGTTGGCATCCAGCGGCCGGTTGCTCTTGCCGAGCTCGACCAGCTGTTCGAAGTTGACACTGCTCGCCGCCTCGCCGCTCTTCTGCGCCGCGCGCACCGACTTGGCGAGCGAATAGAACTCGGTCGTGTAGCGCTGCAGCTCGACCGGGCTGGCGATCACCAGCTTGACCGTCTTGCGCGTGTGCGCCTCGATCTCCGGCACCCAGCGCCGGTCCATCGGCTCGCTGGTCGCGATCGTGATCTCGGTCGTGCCGATGCTCAGCGGCAGCGCACGCCGCGCCTCGGCGTAGTTGATCGACATCACCTCGGCGACACGGCCGACATCGACCTTCAGCGGATCGATGCGCTGGTACGGCATCTTCAGGCGTTTCGCGAGCCACTCGGTGAGCATCTCCAGATCAAGCGGCTTGCCGCTGGACGCCTGCGAGAGCCCGGCGTTGCCGAGGCGGACCAGCGGATGCTGGATGCTGTCGGCGGTGGCGAAGCGGCGCACCGTACGCTGCGCTTCGTCGGCGCTGATGATGCCGTCGACACGCAGCCATTCGATCAGCTCGCGCCAGTCGAGGCGGCCCGAGCGCAAGCCTGCGGCCGGAGGCGGCGGCGCGGGCGGGGTGACAACGGCGGGACTGTTGATCTTCATGCGAACGTCCTTTCCCGGCGGGTTCTCAGGGCGCCGCGCGCAGCGGCAGCGGGCGGATCATGCGCAGCCACTTCCTGGCGGGCAATGCGTAGCGGCTTTCGATGGATTCTGCGCGCGCGGCCAGGGTCGGTCGGTCCGGCATCGTGACGCCCTTCGCGGCCAGCACGATGGTGTTGCCTTCGCGCGTGGGCCGCAAGGTCCAGGCCTGGCCGACGCCGAAGGCGGCTTCGATGCGCCGCGCGCTGCGCTCGAAGCTCGCGTCGCGGCCGAACAGGTTGACCGTCATCAGCCCGCCTTCGGCGAGCACACGGTAACAAGCGGTGTAGAAGGCGTCGTCATCGAGCACCGGCGCCGCGGCTTCGTGGTCGTAGAGGTCGACGCACAGCACCTGGGCCGTGCCGGCATGGGCCGGATCGGCCACCCACTGCGCCGCATCGGCCTGCTGCACGCTGAGCCGCGCATCGTCCGCCGGCAGCCGGAACCACAGGCGGCAGGCCGCGATCACGGTCGGGTTCAGCTCGACGACGGTGGTCTGCATGCGCAGGCTCCGGTAGGTGAAGCGGGTGATCGCGCCGGCGCCCAGGCCGAGCTGCACCGCATGTCCCGCGGCGCGATGGCCCGCCAGCTGATCGCCCGGGCGCAGCAGCATCCACACCATCATGCGCTGCACGTAATCCAGATCGATCTGCTGCGGCTTGGCGATGCGCATCGCGCCCTGCACCCACGGCGTGCCCAGGTGCAGGTAGCGCACGCCGTCGGATTCGGAGATCGTGGCGGGTGCCAGCGATGGCGGCTTCTTCTTCGATGGCGTCATGGGATGCCGAGGATATCCGCCTGCTCGAAAGCCTCGCGCCAGGCGGCGAGCTTGCGCTCGAACGACCAGCTCGCGTTGGCCGGGCTGGTCGACGGCAGCCGCCGCACCGGCACGCCGAGCGCGCCGGTCAGGCGCATGCTGCGCGCCGACTCGCCGCCGTTGTGCGCGATCGCGCGCAGGCCCGGCGCCAGGCGCAGCAGGCTTGCCAGGTCGTTGTGCTCGGCCGCTTCGATCGCCGAATCCAGGCTGCCTTCGCGGCGGCAACCGGCGTAGACGTCCCACAGGCCGAGGCCGTGCTCGAGCATCGCCTCGAGCCGCTGCGCATACGGCAGCGCCCGCAGATCGATGCCCCACAGCGCCGACAGCAGCGGCCAGAAATGATTGCGCGGGTGCGCGTAATACTGCTGCGCAGCGAGCGAGGCCGCGCCCGGGAAGCTGCCGAGCACCACCAGCCGGGTGTTCGGCGCGATCACCGGCGCAAGACCGACCAAGAGGCCGGAAGACTCCGAGGCCACGGCCGCCATCAGCCCGGCGTTCCCGTGAGCGCCGCGAGCTTCGGCAGCGCAGCGCGTGCATTGCGGCAGGTGATGCGCGCCGTCTCTTGGATCGACCAGCCGCGCAATCGCGCCAAGCTCTCGGCGATGCGCGGCAGCTCGCCGGGCTCGTTGCGCGAAGTCTCGCCCGCCGCCCGCTCGGCGGCGCTGCGATACAGCCATGCCGGGGGAATGTCCGGTGCATCGGTCTCCAGCACCGGCGCGTGATCCGGAAGGCTGGCGGCCAGGTGGCGGATCTGCAGCGCCCGCTCGTAGGTCAGCGTGCCGCCGAAGCCGAGCCTGAAGCCCATGTCGACGAACATCCGCGCTTGCTGGTCGCTGCCGTTGAAGGCGTGCGCGATGCCGCCCGGGACCTCGATGCGCCGCAGCTGCTTCAGAAGCGCATCGGCCGAGCGCCTGACATGCAGGATCACCGGCAGCGCGAATTCGCGCGCCAGCTTCAGCTGCCGCAGGTAGAACTGCTCCTGCCGCTCCCGGTCCAGCCCGGGCACGAAATGATCGAGGCCGATCTCGCCGATGGCAACCAGCCGAGGGTCGTCGCGATGCGTCGCCAGCGCGGCCTGCAGGCGATCGAGGTCGCCTTCTTGCGCCCGATCGACGAAGAGCGGATGAATGCCCAGCGCATAGGCCAGGCCGTGCTCGTGGGCCAGTTGCCGCGCCGCATCGAAATGGGCGGCCGCTACCGCGGGGATCACGATCTGCGGCACGCCCGCCGCACGCGCTCGCTCGATCACGGCGAGCCGGTCGGCGTCGAACTCGGGTGCGTCGAGATGGCAGTGGGTATCGATCCAGGGCATGGCCCGGGGATCATGCCCCAGCGAGCCTCAGTGCCTCAAGCGACCCGCGCAGCGCCGTCAGGCGAGCTCGCCTCGTTGGCCGCCAAGGGCAAGGCCCGGCTCCTGTCGATCGCCGGAGTCGGCATCGCCGCGGAAGCCTCGGGGCTGCCGGGCAGTTCGCCGAAGCTGCTGATGCCGCTCAAGGTCGATTTGATCGAATCGAGCCAGTCGCGACGGCCGGCCGGCTCGTCGCGGCTGGCGAAGGTCAGCACGAAGCGCACGCCGAGCACGAACAACAGCCACACCGGCACTTCGATCACCAGCACCGACCACAAGGGCCGGGTGTTGTTCCAGGGCCGGGCGATACCCAGGAAAGCGCAATACAGCCACAGGCTGTTGGACAAGCCGACCGACAGCGCGACCTTCCAGCGCGTGAGGCTGGACCAGTCCGCCACGCGGCGGGCCCGTTCGAGAATCGGGAACACCTTCTTGTGCAGCACCAGCGCGTTCAGCGACAACAGCACGACGAGCAGCAGCTTGCCCTGCATCTTGGGATTGGCGAGGTAGTCCGGCGTGGTCTGCAGGTGCATCGCGACCATCGCACCGCCGGTGACATAGAGATAAGGCAGCGCAACGGAAACGAC